>Ga0302319_10004740_pt1 | contig 27774 bp, 15 predicted proteins | sample Bog_T0_2_FD_203319 | JGI IMG/M metagenome (GOLD analysis project Ga0302319, IMG submission 203319) | Peat permafrost microbial communities from Stordalen Mire near Abisko, Sweden - Bog_T0_2 | ecosystem: Environmental > Terrestrial > Soil > Wetlands > Peat | place: Sweden: Abisko, Stordalen Mire... | reverse complement strand
GCGCAGATTTTGACCGCCGGGACGGCAAAAGTCAGCGTGGACGTAACCAACACCGGATCGCGCGAAGGAGACGAGGTCCCGCAGCTTTACCTCCATCAGAAAGTTGCCTCGGTTACGCAGCCGGTGATGCAGTTGAAGGGTTTTGAGCGCATCACGCTGAAGCCCGGCGAAAAAAAGACCGTCGAGTTCACGGTTACGCCGGAGATGCTATCGATCCTCAATATCGATATGCACCGCGTGGTCGAGCCAGGCGTCTTTGAACTGATGGTCGGTCCCAGTTCCGACAAGACCACAACCGTGAAGCTCACCGTCGCGGGCACTCACGGCGAAACCGGCCGTCCCGCGCTTCCGCCACCGCCGGCAGGCTCCGAGTCGGGAATGGTGAGTAATTTCGACGATGGCAAAGTGGCGGCCAATTACGGCTCGTGGATACCGGCCAGCGACAAAATGAACGGCGGACAATCCACGTCTTCGCTCGCGGTGGTAGAACCCGGCGCCAACAACACCAAGGGAGCTTTGCAGGTGACCGGCGAGATTGTTGCGGGCACTCAGCCCTTCGCATTTGCGGGTGGGCTTTATTTTCCCGCGCAAGCCCCCATGCAGCCGGTGAATCTCTCCTCCAAAAAGAACATCAGCTTCTGGGCCAAAGGCGACGGCAAAACCTATACCCTGATCGTGCTCACCGAAAGCCGTAGCGGAAGCAGTGGCGATATGCCCGCAATGACACCATTCACCGCCGGTGGGGAGTGGAAGCAGTACACATTCCCGCTTTCAACATTTGAAACCGATGGCAGCGATCTTTCCGGCCTGGGTTTTGTGCACGTGGGTGAACCTGGCAAGTTTCAGTTCGAACTCGATCAGCTTGAAATCAAATGAGGGCTAACCCTGAGCGCGATCCAGTACAAGCAAGACCGCGCCACTCGTAAAAGTGAAGAGCGCTGGGGCCGAATGGGCTTCGGCGCTCTTCCTTTTGCGTCCCGCGAGGCGATCATCCGATTCGCCGGCAGCGCGGGAAACTCTACCGCCATGATCCAGCTCAAAAAATAAATTCATTCTTCTTTCACCTTCCCCTGTCACAATCCAATCCCGCCTGCCACTAAGAGGAGTACCTCAAAAAACTCCCTCCCCCAGAGGCCGTCTTGCGTCAAGAAAGTTTGTACCGAGATTTCACCGTTCGATCGGCAAATGCCGATCGCAATCCCTGCACAACCCCAACAATCTCCATCCCCCGAGGAGTAGTAAGAAAAATGCGCGTAAAGCTGAAGAATGTTCTGCCCATGCTTTGCCTGCTGCTTGGACCGCTTGCCGTCCCAGCCTCAGCCGCAACCACAGTTACAGTAAGTCCTGGATACACAAATTTAGGCGTCAATGCGACCTTGCAATACAAGGCGGTGGTGAAAGGGCTAACCAACACCACGGTGAAATGGGAAATAAGCGGAGTCGCCGGAGGCAACTCAATACTTGGGACCATATCAAGCACCGGCCTCTATACGTCGCCGGCCACTGTCCCCACGGTCAGCACACTCATCGAGGCCATTGCTTCCGACGGAACTATCGGGTGTGTGTATGTGAACATTGAGCCCGCCGGGCCCACTGTAACGGGGGTCAGCCCCACGCCAATTCCTACCGGGAATCCCACCACGTTTACGATCACAGGATCGGGCTTTCAGCCAGGCGCCAGCGTCAGCTTAAATGGCAACGACATCGGGAGCACCTATGTGAACGCTACGACGCTCACGGCAAGTGTCTACCAGAACGCCGCTGCAACCGGAACGATTCAAGTCATCAATGTCGGCACCCTCTGGGGTCCGGCCTTTGCGGTTTCGTTCGTCACCCCGCAGACGATTTCGCCCACCTCCGCCACGGTCAAGATCGGACAAACAAAGCAATTCACGTCCTCGGGAGCAACAAGCTGGAGCGCGAGCGCGGGCAGCATCTCTTCGACGGGCCTGTTCACGGCGCCGGCCACGATGCCGTCTTCTACTGCCGTTACAGTCACAGCGACAGGGCCGGGCGGCTCAGCCATCGCGGCGGTTACTCTATCCCCGCTCGAGCCGCAATCCATTTCGCCCACGTCCGCTTCCGTCACGCTCGGACAAACGAAGCAGTTCACGTCCTCGGGCGCAACAGGTTGGACTGCAACGGCGGGCACAGTTTCTTCAACTGGCTTATACACTGCACCGGCGACGATGCCTTCCTCCACCGCTGTCACGGTAACCGCAACCGGACCTGGCGGCTCAGCCAGTGCGGCGGTCACGTTGGTCCCGCTGCCTCCGCAGGTTATTTCTCCAACGTCAACTTCCGTCACCATCGGGCAAACAAAACAGTTCACTTCCTCAGGCGCAACCAGTTGGACTGCAACCGCAGGCACCATCTCGTCGACTGGCTTATACACTGCTCCGGCGACGATGCCTTCCTCCACCGCTGTCACGGTAACTGCAATCGGTCCGGGCGGCTCAGCCAGTGCGGCAGTCACACTCGTTCCAATCCCGGCTCAAGTGATTTCGCCCACCACGGCAACCATGGATCTGGGGACAACGCAGCAGTTCACCTCTGCCGGGGCCACCGGTTGGTCTGCGACATCCGGAACCGTAACCAGCACCGGCCTGTATACCGCGCCGTCCGTCTGGCCGGCTTCAGGCATCGCCACAGTCACCGCAGCGGGTCCAGGCGGACCTGCCAGCGCGACGGTGACCATCGTCAACAGCACACCCACAACAATCCAGCCCACCAGCGCCACTGTAACCTTGGGCGCCACACAGCAGTTCACGAGCGGCGGCACCACCTGGACCGCAACCTATGGAACTGTCTCCAGCGCCGGCCTGTACACCGCGCCCGCCGCATTGCCCACTTCCGATTCCGACACAGTCACAGTGACCGGCGTGGGCGGAACGGCGAGCGCGTCGATCTCGCTTGTACCTCCCGCGCCGACCATCACAGCAGTTGGCAGCGGCGCTCAGATTTCGCTGGGCATCTTCTCCACGACTATCTCAGGAAGTGGATTTATTGCTAACTCGGTTGCATCGCTCAATGGAACCGCACTTACCACCACTTACTCGTCGGCGGCCTCGCTTACCATCTCAGGATTCATTGGGCAATCCGGCCAGGCCGCGATAACTGTCAGCAATGGATCCGTTACGTCCGCTCCTTTCCAGGTTCAGGTCGGTGTGGCCAATGCCCAGGTAAGTCCGGCGGCGGCGCGCAGGTTCCTGGAGCAGGCGGCGTTTGGGCCTACGCCTACCGACGCGGATACCGTGCAGGCACTGGGATTCCCGGGCTGGATCACTTCGCAGACCACCATGCCCCAGATTTCGAACTACAACTCAGTCACTGGAGACCAGGGTGGGATGTCCCAGCAGTTCCTCGCCAATGCAGTTACCAATCCGGATCAGTTACGCCAGAGAGTGGCCTTCGCGCTGAGCCAGATCTTTGTAACTTCGCTCGAAAAGCTTATCTGGAATGGCAACATGGTAACTTATCAGAACACATTGCTGGCTGACGCTTTCACTAACTACCGCCAGATTATGGAGGATGTAACACTCAGCCCAGCCATGGGCCAGTATCTCGACATGGGCAACAATGCCATGGCCGATCCATCAACAGGCGCAGTGGCCAATGAAAACTTCGCCCGCGAAATGATGCAGCTATTCACAATCGGCACAGCTACGCTGAATCAGGATGGAACGATGCAGGTAGACGGCAATGGGATACCCATTCCCACTTACTCGCAATTCCAGATTACGGAGTTTGCGAGGGTCTACACCGGCTGGACTTATGCTCCGCCGCCGGGCCAGCCAGTGGAGTGGGGCGCTTACTATAGTGGGGGTAACATGGTTCCCTACCCCGCCGAGCACGACATGGGCTCGAAGCAGTTACTCAACGGCTATGTTGCGCCCGCTGGACTTACTAACCAGCAGGACCTGGACGGCGCGTTGGATAACATCTTCAATCATCCCAACGTGGGCCCGTTTGTCGCCACACAGCTAATCCAGCACCTGGTCAAGAGCAATCCCAGTCCGGCCTATGTTTCCCGCGTTGCGGCAGCCTTTAACAACAACGGAAGCGGCGTGCGCGGAGACATGACGGCGACCATCACCGCCATTCTGCTTGACCCTGAGGCGCGCGCCAATGACCAGGGCGGAAGCGACCTGCCCACCGACGGCCATTTGCAGGAGCCGGCGGTATTCATGGCTGGCATGGTGCGCGCCTTTGGCGGCCAAATGACAAACGAAAACTACTTTTCCACCGACATGGCCAACATGGGGCAGGACATCTTTGACTCGCCCAGCGTATTCAACTACTACGCACCCAACTATGGCATCCCTTCAACCACACTCATGGGCGGCGAGTTCCAGATCAACACGCCGAACACCGCAATCTATCGCGCCAACGAAGTGTCGAACCTGTTCAGCAACTGGGGCGGTTCGGTGCAGACCTATGGTCCGGGAACCACTATCGATCTGACACCGTTTATCCCGCTGGCCTCGAATCCCACAACCCTGGTCAACGCAATGGATTTGACGCTGACACACGGTGTAATGCCGGCTGCCATGAAATCGGCAATCGTCACAGCGGTGCAAGCTGAAACCAATGGCGCGCTTCGCCAGGTGCAGCTTGCGGCCTATCTCATCCTCACTTCCAACTACTACAACGTGTGGCACTAAGTTGTCCTGCGTCCACGGGATTCACATCCCGTGGGCGCGCCGGCGCAAGCACATTCCCCGCCGTTTGATCGGCAGAAACCGCAAGGAGGAATTGAAAATGATTATTCGTTCAAGAAGAGAGTTTATTCGCGACACGGTGCGCTCGGCCACAGCTCTGGGCGCCATGAGCATGCTTTCAAGGTTCGGCCAGATGAATGCCTTTGCGGCCCCTCAATCCAGCAGCTATCAGGCGCTGGTGTGCATCTTTCTCGGGGGCGGCAACGACGGGCACAACACGGTCATTCCTATCTCCACCGCGCTGCAGAATTACAGCCTGTACGCCCAGGGCCGGCAGGGTTTGGCGCTGGCGCAAAGCACGCTGCTCTCCATCAACAATGGCAACGACGTCTACGGCCTGCACCCCAGCATGCCCGAGATGCAGGGACTCTATAACCAGGGCACGTTGGCGGTGCTGGCCAACGTTGGAAACCTGGTGCAGCCTATCAACCGCGATGGCTATAACACCAACAACAGCGCCATCGTGCCAGCTGCCCTGTTCTCGCACTCTGACCAGACCAGCCAGTGGCAGAGTGCGATTCCAACTGGAATCGCCTCCAACGGCTGGGGCGGCCGCATCGCCGATCTCATGCAGTCGCAGAACTCCGGCGCGTTGTTTCCAGCAATTACCAATCATGCGGACTGCGGCCTTTTCTGCAATGGTCAACAGACCTTCCCGGCAACCGTGCCTCCGCCAAATTCCGGCTCGGCTGGTGTAACAGGGATGGCCACGCTTACCGGCGTTCAGCACGGAACCAATCCGACCGGCGGAGAGCAGCAGTTGCTCAGCTTCGACAATGGCCTGCAACTTGTTCAGGCAGCGAACGGCATCACCACGCGCGGCAACAACTATGCCAACACGCTCACCGGCCTGTTGCAGACATCAAGCATCACCACTGCGTTCCCGGCAAACAACCCGCTGGCCGCGCAGTTACAGACCGTAGCCAATGTCATGTCGGTTCGCAGCCAGTTGGGACTCACGCGGCAAATCTTCTTCTGCGACTTCGGCAGCTTCGACACGCATGGCTTGCAGTTGGAGACGCAGCAGTTATTGCTGCAGCAGCTCAGCCAGGCAGTGCTGGCGTTCTATCAGGCAACGCAGGAGCTGGGCATCGCGCAAAGCGTAACCACGTTTACTGCCTCAGAGTTCGGACGGACACTCAATCCCAGCGGAACCGACGGCAGCGATCACGCCTGGGGAAATCACCACTTCATCATGGGCGGCGGCGTGCAGGGCGGCAAGTTCTATGGCACCTTCCCGTCGCTCGTGCTCGGCTCGGAAAACGATGCAAACCAGCGGGGAACGCTGATTCCCACAACGGCCATTTCTCAGTACGGGGCCACTCTGGCCCAATGGTTCGGAGTGAGTGCGGCAAACCTTCCGTCCATCTTCCCCAACATTGCCAACTTCTCCGCCTCGAATCTCGGATTTCTAGCGTAGGAGATTCGATAACCGCAACCCGTCAACCGGAAGGCCGCAAAGTTCCCTCCCCCAGCTGCACACAGAAGCGCCGAAGTCCAAATGGGCTTCGGCGCTTTTGTGGGTTTAGGGCTCCGATGTAGTTGTGTTTCGATGAATGAATGGAGTTTTGCCGAGGCACAGCTCGCCAACGCCTCATTCAGGCACTTGTCCCGGCGTCTTCGCTTTTCCTTGTGATCAAGCAGCAGGCGCTGCGCCGGATTGATGCGCAAAAAGAGGCAGGAGGTGCGGATGCGGTGACATTGATTTGCGCATGGCGGCCTTTTCCTTCTAGGATTCGTCTCCGTAAGAGCTTCCAGACTCGCGGGCACTCTGAAACGCGCGGTGTCGAGCCAATTAATGGGATCGATTCCGCGCGAAGCTGGATATCGAGCCGCGAAGTGAGAAGAAGCCCGGGGGAAACGGATGCCGACATCAAGACGGAGTTTTCTGAAGACTACGGCGATTGCCGGAACAACAGTTGCAATGAATGGTCTGTCGGCGTGGACAGAGCCTGTTACCGCAACGGCAGGCACGGCGGCAAGCGGCGCAGTGCAGGCTACAGGCATAGTGGAACCGACACGCGGCATTGGGATTTATCCTGGAGCACCGAGCGAAGACTTTGGGCCGGAGCTGATTCCCGGCAATACCACCTATCGCAATCTTGCCCTTTTGAGGCCGGCGTATCACTCCAGCAGCTACGACTACAACTTGACGGCGCAGCTTGTGACGGACGGCATCCGGGATACGCGCCTGCCGGAATGGATCGCCGTCTCCGAGGGGTTTGGCGGCGCGCTGCCGAAGGAAGAGCGCGAGGTTCTTACCGATCATTTTCCGATGAACACGCTGGACCTGCGCGGCGCGCGGCCCATGGTGGAGATTCAGCTCGGAGGCGGCGAGGATGCGCCGGAGGTGGACCGGATCGAGTTGGTTGTTGTTTCTCCGGCGCAGGTGTCACCGCAGGCGCTCAAGTTCACTGTGTCGGTTTCTGACGATGGGCGCGCGTGGAAGGAAGCGGGCAGTGTGAGTGCGCCGCAGCCGGCATCCACGGCGGGTTATCCGATGGGGATGGGCGGGCCGAATCAGTTTTTTCTGCCTTCGATTCCACTGAACTCTGTCAGCCGCAGCCGTTTTTATCGCGTGGAGTGCGCGGCAGATGTTCCGGGAATGAGTTTTTTTCAGGCCTTCGGGATGGCGTGGCGGCTAGGGCAGGTGGCGTTCTTCCGCAGTCAGGCGCGCGTGGAGATTGGCGGGCCTTACAGCTTTACCAGCGCGTGGCGGAGCGCCGGCCTGGGCGAGGAATGGGTGTACGTGGATCTGGGCACAACGTGCAGGTTTGACCGAGTGACACTCTACTGGATTGCACGCGCTGCGGAAGGCTCGTTGCAGATTTCAGACGACTCCTTGACATGGCACGATTTGCATCCGCTCTCCGGGGGCGCGGGAAATGTTGAGGAGTTCCGCCTTGGCCAGCCTGCACATGCGCGTTATGTGCGCGTGCTGATGACGCGGCCCACCTCTCCGGATGGATACATCCTGAGTGAGATCGAAGTGTTTGGGCGCGGCGGATTCAACGTTCGTCCGAAGGCTGCGCCGCGGCCGGATGCTGACGGGCGCCTTGACTTGGCTGGAGGCGGATGGCGTCTACAGCGGTCAAGCCTGGTGCAGGCTTCTGGCGAGGCTCTGTCGAAGCCGAGATTTCAGGATGCCGGCTGGCTGGTGGCCACGGTGCCGGGGACGGTGCTCACGTCGTATCTGAACGTGGGTGCGATCCCCGACCCGAACTTTGGCGAGAACCAGCTTCAGATTTCCGACTCGTTTTTCTACTCCGACTTCTGGTATCGCACCGAATTCACCGCGCCGGCAAATGCGAAGCAGGCTGCTTGGCTCAACTTCGACGGCATCAACTGGAAGGCCGAGGTGTTTCTCAACGGCGAGAAGCTTGGCCGCATCGAAGGCGGATTCATGCGGGGACGCTTCGATGTGACCGGGAAGTTGATTGCGGGGCGCGTGAATGCGCTTGCGGTTCGCATAGAAAAGAACGCAACTCCGGGCAGCGTGCGGCAGAAGACACTTGAATCTTCAGGCAAGAACGGCGGCGGGCTTGGAGCGGATAATCCTACTTATCATGCCTCGGCGGGATGGGACTGGATCCCAACAATTCGCGGGCGCAACACGGGTATCTGGGGCGCGGTGTTCCTAACCACAAGCGGGGCGGTCACGCTGGAAGATCCTTTTGTGACTGCGACCCTGCCTCTGCCCGATACGTCGAGCGCCGACCTGAGCATCGAAGTGAACCTGAACAACCGGCAGCCTGGTGAGGTGAGCGGCGTGCTGCGTGGACGATTTGGCGATGTGCGCTTTGAGCAGAGCGTGACAGTACCCGGCTCATCGCGCCAGACCGTTACGCTGAATGCTTCGTCGCATCCGCAGTTGCGACTCAAAGATCCGCAGTTATGGTGGCCTGCCGGATACGGGGAACCTTTTCTCTACGATGTAGTGCTGGCGTTTGAAGCAGGCAATGAGACGCACGACACCAAGGCATTCAAATTTGGCGTGCGGCAGATGACGTATAGCGAGGAAAGCGGTGCGCTGAAGATATGGATCAATGGCCGGCGCTTTGTGGGCCGCGGCGGCAACTGGGGATTCAGCGAATCGATGCTGCGCTACCGTGCGCGCGAGTACGATGCGGCCCTTCGCTACCATCGCGACATGAACTTCACGATGATCCGCAACTGGGTTGGGCAGGTGGGCGACGAGGCATTCTTTGAAGCCTGCGACCGGCACGGTGTGATGGTGTGGCAGGATTTCTGGCTCGCCAATCCGTGGGATGGGCCGGAGCCTTTCGACAATGGGCTATTCCTCGACAACCTGAAAGACCTGATCCTGCGCATTCGCAATCACGCCTCCATTGGACTCTACTGTGGACGCAATGAGGGCAATCCACCTATGCCAATCGAGGATGGCATTCGCAAGACGCTCGGCGAGCTGCATCCCGGGCTGCACTATATTCCCAACTCCGCGTTCAACGTGGTCGGTGGTGGTGGGCCATATCGCGCCATGCCGCCGGCATACTATTTCCGCTCTGTGGATACGAAGATGCACAGCGAGATCGGAATGCCGACTGTTCCGCCCATGGAAAGCCTGCGCGCCATGATGCCCAAGAGCGCGATCTGGCCGCAGAGCCTTTCATGGGGCCTGCACGACTTCACGCTTTCCGGCGCGCAGGGCGGCTCCGGCTTCAACAAGATGATCGAGGATAACTACGGCGGCGCAACGGACGCTGAAGAGTGGGTGGAGCTGGCGCAGTTCCTGTGCTACGACGGTTATCGCGCCATGTTCGAAGCGCAGAGCAAGCATCGCATGGGCGTACTGCTGTGGATGAGCCATCCGTGCTGGCCTTCGTTTGTGTGGCAGACCTACGACTACTACTTTGAGCCGACAGCCGCGTACTTCGGCTGCAAGAAGGGCTCCGAGCCATTGCACATTCAGTGGAATCCGGAAAGCGAAGCCATTGAAGTGGTGAACTACAGCGCGGGCACAGTGAAGGGACTCACCGCGCGGGTCGAAGTGCTGAACATGGATGGAACGCGCGCGGCGCAAAAGGCCGCCTCACTCGACAGTGCCGAAGACAGCACCTTATCGTGCATCCCGATGGAGTATCCCGCAGGGCTTACGCCTGTGCATTTTTTGCGCCTGACGCTGACGCGCGGCACAGAGACTTTGTCGTCGAACTTCTATCTGCGGGGACTTGAGGAAAACAATCATCGTGCGATTCGGCAGTTGCCAAAACCGAAAATAAATGCGCGGACATCGTCTGAGCGTAAAGGCATTCTTTGGCGATTGACAACTGAGTTGCGCAACGATGCGGCGTGGCCCGCGCTGATGGTTCGCGTGAAGGCTGTGCGCGAGAAGAGCGGCGACCGGATTCTACCGGCTCTGTACTCGGATAACTACATTGCGCTGATGCCGGGCGAGCACCGCACGATTGTGACCGAAGTGAAGGAAGCGGACGCGCGCGGCGAAAAGCCCACGATTGTTGTGGGCGCATAGACGAAGCGGCAAAGGTCATTCCACTGGAGCAGTTGGCGCTGAGTCCCCGGTGCGGGTTCGCTTCGAATATGGGAGGCAATGCCCTGACGGAAGCGGATCAATGGGCCAAGCTGCAACTGGTGGTGGAAACTCTGTCGTCGAGAAGCCTGGCAATAGCGATTAACGATGTGGCAGGATTAGTTGATTACGGGCGACAGAATAGTCAATGGCCGGGAAGCAGTGTTGCTGTATTTTTCAGCATACATAGCAGCGTCGGCGGCGTTCACCAAAGTGTCCTTGGTGGTTCCGTCCTCCGGATACAGGGCCATGCCTACGCTGGCGGAGCCACATATGGTACAGCCTTCTATCGCAAAGGGGTCGTCGAAGCAGCGCTCGATCCGGGTCGCAATCTCCACGACGTCGGCCCTGTCGTGCACAACTGGGACAAGAACGGCAAACTCATCGCCACCGAGTCGCGCCAGCAGGTCGCCTGCGCGAAGTTGTCCTTTCATACGCAGTGCCACCTCCTGCAGATACAGATCACCCACATGGTGGCCAAAGACATCGTTCACCTGCTTGAACTTATTGAGGTCGATGTAAATCAACCCGAAGATGGAGGCATTCTGGCGTCCTTCCTCGATGCTCGCCTCCAGGTGCTTATCGAGAGAGAAACGATTGTGGATGTCAGTGAGCAAGTCGAACTCCGAGCGGTGCCGCAGATCGGAATAGAGACGCCGCGTCTCAAGGGCCAGGCTGACTAAGCCTGCCACCATCGAAAGAGTTTCCACCTCGTCGGCAGAAGGTTTGAGTAACGGGTCGAAGCAGGCATAGATGGTACCGAGCGGCGGACCTGAGCGGGCAGGAATCTGGTTCTGGACGATGCGCAAAGCACCCAGCGTTGGCGGACAGTTTCCAAGTTGCGAGCCGTCTGCGATTTGGCACCAGCAGGGAGCGCCGCGGAGCTTGAAGGAGACGAGTTCAGTGATCTGCTCGATAATCTCCGCCAGCGGGCGAGAGCCGTTGATGTCTTCAAGGATGCGCCCGCGTCTCTGTTCCAGGGAAGCCAACGCCGCGGTTTGCTTGCGAACCTTGCGCTCGATGACCCATCCCCTGGCGCCGACCGCAACGACGACAGCAACCAGAAAGGCAACGAGAAAGATCAGATTCCGAACATTCAATGGTGTGGGTCTGGCGACGATCGCAATATCGTCGAACGAACGCAGCATCATATTGAATTCCACCGGGCCGCTGAGAGGATCGGGGCTGGATGGCATGCAGATGCCGGTAATACGAGCTCTTGAACCGGCCGGAACGATTTTCATCGGCAACAGCGGAAGCTGGCTGCTTGAATCGGGATGGGGATAAATGGCGGAAAACAGGTGACCATCCGCGACAAGGACATATTCATCCTGGGCGCCCTCTCGCAGACCCATTACCACCTGCCCTTCAATGGAAACGAGGTCGTAGTGGTGACCATCCGGTGAGTTGCCACCGTGAGCGAGTTGCCGCCAGGTCACCGGTTGGGGCGCGATGGAAGCCTGCTTGTTGGAGTCCTGGACTTCTCCACGACTGAGTGCAAGAAAGCCATCGTTGACTAGCGGGAATCCGGTTGCATCCACCAGGTCGCCGATGCGCAACGGGACGCGGGTAGCGGTCATGATCCATAAGCTCTGCGCTTCATTCTGAAGCACAAGCGCTGAGCCGGGCTTATAGTAGGTGACGATCCCCTGCACCCTTACCCTGGGAGTTGAATCCTGCACATGATAGCCCTGGAGTATATTCCGCATGGGGGTGACGGAGAGGGTCCATGGACTGGAGACGGAGCGTTTCAGAATCTTCACTTGTGCAATCGCGGGGACGTGGATTTGTATCCCAGTCTGCTGCATCTTGTCATCGAATCTTCCCCCGGCGACCCCGGTGATCTCTACTTCGGAATCCAATAGGCTCTTGAGAGCGTCAGGGTTGTAATCTTCCACATCGGCTTCCATATACCCGCCGTCCGTAAGGACTTGCAAAACCGTGCTTCGCTTGGACGATAATGAACTGACAGCCCAGTCCGCCGATTGGACAATGCCGTGGACTGTGACCAACAAGCTGTCGCGCCCGGCTTTGATCAACTCATCGAAAGTCGCAGGAATGGGTTTGGGCAAGACTCCATGGCGCAGGAGAGTAACCTCGCTGCCGATGACGATAGGCCGGAAGCTGTCTTGAGTTTTTCCTTTCACCAGGACGCGGTCTCCTGGAGCCAGGTTGGCTGGCACAAGCGCCTCCACAAAGATGCCCAGTCCTTCGTCCTGTACGAACAGGACTGCCTCATAGCCGCGATAGAAGGTCACTGTCGCTTCAAAGGCGACAGGAAGCGCTTGCCGGGCTTCGGCGTTGCTAAGTGCTGAGATGGCGCGCAAAGAGGTCAGGGCAACTGGCGCGGCTGCGAGCGTTGCTGTGGCCCATCCGAAAATGACGAAAGCTATCGCAAGCGATCTCTTCATACTGCGCGATCCGTTCAAAATGACACTAACGCTCGTCTCCTGAGCGATCCTATCGGCATAAAGCGCCGTTGGATGAGTTCATCGTGCGAGAGAACCAAGCTGGAGTATATTGTCTTGCTTATAATTACTCGAATTGCGGAGCACAGAACGTGCATTGCAGCACAAACTCCATGGCTGTATTTGAACAGAGCACCGACTGGCCGGTGCAAGCCACAATTACCCGATCGGAAGCGCTGCCTCCTCCAGGGCTCGCGGCGATTCGACTTATCGACCTTCCCAGTGCCGCTGTATCGGGGCTGAACGCCACTACCTTGCCGGATAGATTGTCACCAGCGAGCCCGCTGCCGTGTATGTAGCCTGGTGCGCGACTGGTCCGTAGTCGTTGATGACATGGCTGATCGTTCCTTTGGCTGGGCCAAGGGCGAAAGTGATCAGGTTATGAAACTCCGCCCCGAAGTCACCGGAGCCTCAAGGGCATGTGCGAGCACAATCTCAGGGTGCCTGGGCTCATAAATATAGCTGCCCAACCCCCACGCTTCGTGCTGTTTCACATTGCCGGCTACCTTGTAGGCAGACCACCCCTGCGTGCTGCCGTCCATGGATGCATCCTGCGAAGGCGGATCGTATGGAATCTCATTCTGGAAGAAGTGGGTGCGGCCGCGCTCTCCGTTCCACAGCACCTGGTATTGCTGCTAATGCTCGATGAAGAGGCCATACATGGTTACATCGTTTGCATTGACAACAAGCCCGTTTGCCGCGGTGTTGACCTCCCAGCCGGCACCAACGATCGCCACCTGTAAATGAAAGACATATTGGTCAAGGGTAATCCTTTCGGGTGGACATCCACGTAGCACAAACGAGGCTCACAATATTCATCACGACACTATGTCCTCAAAGACGTCCGATACAAGTTCACTACGGTATGCTGCCAGGCGAAATAGACATAATTTTGTGTAAGTGATAGATATGGCTGGCGGTTCGGCACTAGCATCACAATTGACAAAGCCTCATTTTGAGGGGTAGTATACCGTCCTGCCACTAGTCACTGGGCATTTCGCCCCCTGAGACTGAAAGGTAGCTGTGCCGGAAATCGCGGCCGCTCAAATTTGGAGTCTCGATGTCTGCTTCAATAGCACACAGAGTTGCAAATGCGGGCATCGCTCCCGACGCGATTCGGGAACAACTTACGCGGATTCTTGCCAGCCATTACTTCAGCAATAGCAAACGCTATCCTGCAATGCTGCGCTACGTGGTGATCAAAGCGGTTGAAGGCAACTACGACGATCTTAAGGAACGCACGTTAGGCGTTGAGGTCTTTCAACGTCCCCCCGACTACGATACCAATGTGGACCCTGTGGTTCGAATCGCGGCGGGCGAGATCCGGAAGCGTTTGGCGCAATATTACTGCGACCCGGCGCACGAAGAGGAACTTCGTATCGATGTTCCTTCCGGGTCATATCAACCTGAGTTTCACTTCCACGCAGCCAGGGTTCTTCCCGCCATTGCTTCCGGACACGATGAGGTGGTTCCGCTGGTGGCGCCCGCCGCAATACGCCCAGTTTCCCGCAAGCCACTCTTGAAGGTCACTCTCTCTGCACTGGCTGGAATCGCACTGCTAACTGGCATCTTCTTCTGGCTTCAAAGATCACCAACTCAACAGTTTTGGGGGCCAATGCTGAAGTCGTCAACTCCTGTCCTGATTTGCGTTGGCCAGCCGGATTATTTCAGCAGCGAAGCGGCAACGGCCGGGGGCAAGGTCACACCGGAGACGACACTCGGCTATAAAACCGTGAACTTCGATCGCGTCACGATGAGCGATCTATTCGCGGCTTCCCGGTTGACAGCGGTGCTGGGAATGGCGAGGGTGCCCTATGTGATTCAGGGGGCAAACACAACCTCGTTTGTCGAAATGCAGAAAGGTCCAGTGGTGCTGCTCGCGGCGGCAGACAATCCCTGGACGCTGCGGATTACAGAGCCGCTTCGGTTTCATTTCGTTTGGGGTGACAAGGGCGTGTTTCGCATTGAGGACAGAAAGAACCCAGCCCAGCACGATTGGCAGGTGGATTTTACCGCTCCCGCGTCTACGTTGAAGAAGGATTATGCAATCGTTGGCAGGTTCTTTGACTCCACTACTGGCCAAACCGTCATTGTGGTTGCCGGAACGGGGGGCAATGGCACAATCAGCGGAGCGGAATTTGCCAGCAATCCGAAGTATATTTCCCAGCTTACCTCCAGTGTCCCGGCCAACGCTCGCAATGTGGAGGCGGTAATCGAGACCTCGGTGATCGACGGCAAATCGGGTCCGCCAAGGATGCTCGCTTCTCATTCCTGGTAATTCGAGGTTGGATGAGGCTCAAAACGCCGCCGATCTCTCTCCTATTCGCAATCGGCCCATCCGATTATGCCAGGTATCATACGTCCAAATCCTGCGTTTGAAGGCTGGAGAAACGCTTCCACTTTTCCTTGCAAAATCAGATATTTAGCAGAAGGTAAGGGCGGCGGCCCCCCGAATCCTACCGTAGCAAACCTTGAAGTGCCTCGGTCCCTCCACTACCTTCGCCGATAGAGTTCAGAATTCGCTTCCTTCCAGCCATGGACCGGCCAACTGTGCCATCCACGATCTTCGGAAGCAAGGTGTTTGTAATCATCAGCTTTTTGCTAGATGGAAAATCTTTAAGAGGGATTGATGACAATACGGATGGGAAGCATAAGGATTGGATTTCTTCTGTGTGGAGTGCTTCTGGGGGCAACGCACCTTGGGATGGCTACGGAGACCGATCTGGCGACAACCGATGCCGGGCAATTGAAGGGCGCCATCGCGAATGGGGTTCTTTCATTCAAGGGCATCCCCTTTGCGGCACCTCCGGTCGGCCCGCTCCGCTGGCGCACACCGCAGCCAGTCACACCGTGGATCGGTGTTCGCGCTGCAACCGCCTTTGGTCCCGATTGCCTGCAGGTTCCCTTTCCCTCGGATGCCGCGCCGCTGGGGGGCGCATTGAGTGAGGACTGCCTCTATGCAAACGTGTGGCTGCCCGCCGGGCATCGCGGAGAAAAGCTGCCGGTAATGGTGTGGATTTACGGCGGAGGCTTTGTGAATGGAGGCACCTCCCCGAGCGTTTACGACGGATCGCACTTTGCCGAACAAGGCGTGGTGTTTGTCAGCTTCAATTATCGTGTCGGGAGATTTGGCTTCTTCGGCTACCCGGCGCTCACCGAGGAGAACCCGGAAGAACCCCATGGCAATTATGGATACATGGACCAGATTGCCGCGCTCAAATGGGTGCAGCGCAATATCGCTGCGTTCGGCGGCGATCCTGGCCAAGTCACTGTCTTCGGAGAGTCGGCAGGGGGCGGCTCCGTACTTACGCTGTTGACGTCGCCGCTTTCGCAAGGCCTGTTTCAAAAGGCAATTATCGAGTCGGGTGGCGGGCGCGACTTGCTGATGGGCCAGCGCCTTCTGAGTAAGACCTCGCCGGAGGGAACTCCTTCCGCCGAAGCCATTGGCATTAACTTTGCGTCAAGCGTTGGCATCACAGACACCGGCGCTGCTGGCCTGGCTGCGTTGCGCGATCTTCCGGCAGACAAGATTGTTGCCGGCCTCAATATGGCCACAATGCGGCAAGCCGCCACCACCTATTGCGGTCCGATGCTCGATGGCAAAATCGTGACCGAAAGCCCGCAGTCTGCACTGTTGGCAGGCCGCTGGGCAAAGGTGCCAATTATCATTGGTGCAAACAGCCAGGATATTGGCTTTCCGCGCGGCCGTACCCTCGACGAGTTGTTCGCGCCGTTTGGCGCCGACGCTGACAAGGCGAGGGCTGCCTTCAATCCCGATCATTCCGACAATGTCATGATGGTGGGCTTTCCCATCGCGGCCATGCAGATGATGGTCGAGCCGGCTCGGTTTGTGGCGCGAACAGCAGCCAGTCAGGGTATTCCGGCGTTTGAATACCGCTTCTCTTACGTAGCCGAATCGCTGCGAGACAGACTGAAAGGCGCCCCGCACGCCACGGAGATTCCCTATGTATTTGATACGGTGAAGGCCGCCTATGGAGACAAGCTGACGGCTCAGGATGAATCTTTGGCTCAAAAGGCACTTGCCTACTGGGTGAACTTTGCCAAGACAGGCGATCCCTCCGGGTCCGGATTGCCCAAATGGCAGAGCCAGAATGCACAGTCCGACATGATCATGGAATTTACCAATGCAGGTCCAGTCGGGGAACCCGATCCATGGAAGACGCGTCTCGACCTGGTCGAATCACTTACTCATGCAACTGCGCCGGCGGTGGCCGATAAGGCGGCAACTCAATCGAAGTAGCAGTCGATTGAGAGCGTCCAGACTGCAGCCACTAAAATGTCACCGCACCTGGGCAGTGTCCTGGGAAAGTGACTCCAGATTTTTTACCGCTTCCTGCCTATCGCCAAGCATCTTTGCAATGACTTGCGGCGATTGATGGGAGCCAGCGATATTCCAACAGGAAAGGCTGAATCCTTTGATCATGCTATCTTTTCGCCAGAGCCGCGCGGCTTGCACAATGATACTGGCTGCTTCTACATTCATGACTTGTGTAGCCACCGCTCAGTTTCCCGGAATGCCGCGGCCCAAACATTACCCCTGGTCCGACGCCGGGTTGTCGCCGGATGTTCGCGCAGATCTGGTTATTCAAGAGCTGGCCCTTGACGAAAAGATCTCTCTGCTGCACGGGCAGGGCATGCCCTTCTTCTCCACCGGGCCGTCCGAGTCCAATGGCGGAGCGGGCTACTCAAACGCCATCCCGCGGGTTGCCATTCCCGCCATTCAGATGGCCGACTCCGCATATGGCGTGACCCGCGGCGCGGCCAGCGGTCGCTATTCGACGGCACTGCCCAGCAACCTGGGAGCGGCTTCATCCTGGGATCCGCAAGGGGCTTACGCTTATGGGGCATTGATCGGTCGCGAACTGCGTAACCAGGGCTACAGCATGTCGCTTGGCGGGGGTGTCAACCTGACTCGCGAGCCGCGGAATGGCCGCACGTTTGAATACCAGGGCGAAGATCCGTTGCTGGCCGGCACCCTTGCTGGGAATCTTGTTAAAGGGGTGCAGTCAGAGCACATCATCGGCGACCTGAAGCACTACGCTATCAACGACCAGGAGAGCGGCCGTAATGCGGTGAATGCGAATATTGACAAGCGTTCAATGCGCGAGACCGACCTGCGGGCCTTTGAGATCGCGCTTGGAATCTCGGATGCCGGTGGCGTCATGTGCTCCTACAACCGCGTAAATGCCGACTTTGCATGTGAGAACAGCTACCTTCTAACCGACGTTTTGAAGAATGCCTTCAACTTCAAGGGATTTGTGCTCTCCGACTGGGGCGGCACTCACTCCGCAGTGAAGGCTTCGCACGCGGGACTCGACCAGGAACAGCCTGACAAGTATTTCTTTGGCGACACGCTGAAGAAAGCCGTCGAGAGCGGGGAGGTGTCACAGGCGGAGATCGACGAGCATGCGCATCGCATTCTGCGCACAATATTTGCTACGGGTCTGTACGACCATCCAGTCGTGAAACAGGTGCCGGACATTGAGAAAGGCTACGCGCTGGCGCAGAGCATCGCGGAGAAAGGCATTGTCCTGTTGAAGAACGAGAATGCAGTGCTGCCCCTCGATGAGTCCAGAGTGCATTCTGTTGCGCTCATTGGCGGCCATGCGGATGCGGGCGTGCTCACCGGCGGGGGTTCGGCACAGGTCGATCCGCCAGGCGGTTCCGTGGTTCCTCCTCCTCCGGCCACTAATCCAATGGAAGCCTTCATGCGTCCAGCCTGGCTGCCCGGTTCTCCCTTGCAAGCATTGACAGCAAAACTGCGTTCGACGAAGGTCTCTTTCGTCTCCGGGGACGATCTGGCGCTTGCCTCCGCGGCAGCTGCGCAGGCGGATGTTGCGATTGTGTTTGCTTATCAATGGGAGTCGGAAGGCATGGACCTGAAGTCTCTCGATCTCGCGGCCGAGCAGAACAAGCTGATTGAAACGGTTGCCGCCGCCAACAAGAAAACAATCGTCGTGCTTGAGACGGGTGGTCCGGTCACCATGGCCTGGGTCGATAAGGTAGCGGGCGTAGTTGAGGCGTGGTATCCCGGCATTCGTGGCGCCGAGGCTCTGGCAAATCTGCTCTCAGGGCAGGTGAACCCCAGCGGCAAACTTGCAATCACATTTCCGCGGAGCGATTCTGATCTGCCTCATCCCAACCTGGTTCTGCCGCCACCCTCCTCGCAACCGAACTATGCCGCTATCGGCGGAGATATCTCCAACTTCATGAGCTTGATGGCTAAAGGACTTCCCCCCTTCCAGGTTTATTACGATGAAAAGCTCAAGGTTGGTTACAAGTGGTATAACGCGGAGAAAAAGCCGGTTCTGTTTCCTTTCGGCTTTGGTTTGTCGTATACCACCTATGCATACTCGGGACTGACGGTGAAGGGCACGGATTCACTGACGATTGCTTTCACGATTCAAAACACCGGCAAGCGCGCCGGAACTGAGATTGCACAGGTCTACGCTTCGCTTCCCGATGCCGCGGGCGAACCACCCAAGCGGCTCATCGGCTGGGCCCGCGTTGAGTTAGCTCCCGGCGAGTCGAAGCAAGTGTCCATTCCAGTCGATCGTGATCGGATAACCATCTTCGATGAAGACTCGAATGGATGGCTGCTCGTACCGGGTCAATACACGGTGCTTGCGGGCAGCTCTTCGATTCAGCTCCCGCTGCATCAACAGATAACCTTGCGCTAGCAGCCGGAATCAATTCCGCTGTGGCTCAGCAAAGTATCCTATTCGGACACCATCTGGACACTGCCGAGCTTCGAACGCATACCTTTGCCCACCAAGATTCGCGGCTTCATGGGTATTGTGGGAGGGAAATCGGTAGAAATCGAGATGGCAAGATCATCTTCTTTTCTATCGAAGGTTCAACCCGATGGCGGGATGGATTGAGATGTCATTCTCCAATCGTGAGATGATTCATTCCAGGCCCCTATGTCTCTGACAAAAACACGTGAGTACAACTTCGGCGAGTTTCACTTGAAGCTCGGGTCGCGCATTCTGGAGCGCGAGGGCGTTCGTGTGCCGCTGGGTTCGAAGGCGTTCGAACTGCTTGCCTATCTGGCCAGCCATTCGGGCCAGGTGGTGACCAAGGAAGAGCTCTTGAAGGCCGTCTGGGAGGGCGCTTACGTCGAGGAGAAGAATCTGGCGCAACAGATCATGTCGCTGCGCAAGGCGCTACTGGATAGAGCGGACTACATTGCGACGGTTCCGGGTCGAGGTTATCAATTTACCGCATTGGTTCAGGAAGTTCCGGCCGCAACGCCTGCGCCTCAAGACGTGGCTCACGATGTGGTACATGCGATGCGCAAGCGCACCCACTTCGTAATCGAAGAGTCCGTCCGTCCCGCAGTAACCGCGAAGCCGCGACGGGCGTGGCCCTATGCGGCAGCGGCGTTGGTCTTGATCGCCGCGGGGTTTGCGGCTCAACGATTTTGGCCGCGCGGCGTTCCGCCCGAGGCATACCTGGGAACGGTGGTGGCGGACTTCACCAACACCACGGGCGACGCCGGCTTTGACCATATGGTGAAGCGGGCAATTGAGATCGAACTGGGCCAATCGCCATTTTTGGGCGTGTTGAGCGACCAGGACACGGTGAATACCCTGGGCCTGATGGGGATGAAGTCCGATACGCCATTGAGCCCGGCGATTGCGCGAGAAGTGTGCGAACGCACCAATCAGCAGGTGCTGCTGACGGGAGGTATCGCCAGCGTGGGGCGGCAGTATCTGCTGACGATGGAGGCGACCAACTGCCTGACGGGCAAGCTGGTGGCAGCGGCCAAGGCCGAGGCAGATTCGAAGGACAGGTTGCTGGGCGCGGTGGATGCGCTGGCGGACAGAATACGCGCGAAGCTGGGTGAATCGGCCAAGTCGGTGGAGCGCTACGATGTGCCGCTGAGCCAGGCGGCGACGAACTCGTTGGATGCATTGAGGGCGTATTCGGCGGGACAATACCTCGACTCGCAGGAAGGTTCCAGCGAGAAACAGGTGCCGCTCTATCAGAAGGCAATCGAGCTCGATCCACAATTCACCCTGGCCTACCTGGCGATGGCGCGGAACTACTATGAACTTCAGGAGGGGCGCGAGGCCGCCATCTATTACAAGAAGGCATTCGATCTGCGCGATCGCGTGGGCCAGGACGAGCGACTGGGGATCGAGGCGCGGTACTACGCTCTGGGGCAAGGAGACGCGATGAAGGGCTTGACCGCTTACGAGGCGTGGGCTGCGATGTATCCGCACGACTGGCGTCCGTGGCTGAACATCGCCAACCTCGATAACCAGTTGGGGAACTATCCGGCGGCGATTGAAGCGGGCAATCGGGCGGTCCAACTGAACCCGAACGGCAGGGACTACGCCGTTGCGGTGCGAGCTTACAAGAACGCAAGCCGGTTTGCGGAGGCCAAGGCGCTGATGAAAGAGGGCGAACGCCGCGGTCTGCGCCGCGGAGGGAACAGCACTTTCGAGATTGCATTTTACGAGCACGACAAGGCAACATTTGATCGCGAGGTGAAAGATGAGGAGGACAGTCAGCAGCAGTTGCGCAATTATTACCTGGGCCAGGCGCGGTCGATGGAAGGCAAGTATGGGGAGACGAAACAACTTCTGCAGGCCGAGATGGACGAGGATCGCCGGCTGAGCAAAGATGAAATCGTGGATGGCGTCCTGGTGGAGCTGGCCTTGATCGCGCGGGAGTATGGCTATCCGGCGGAGGCGCGTGCCGCGCTGGCGCGCATCTCAAAGGGCTACCTGGACGGTGATGACGTCGCGTACGAATTCGCGATGAACGGTGATATTACTTTGGCGAAGCGCTATATAGCCGTGCACGAAATCGATCCGCACGCACCCACGGATCAGGCCGTAATGGTGATGCCCCGCCTGCGCTCGACAGTGGCGATGCACGAGGGCAGACTGACCGAGGCTTTGGCTGACCTTGAACCTACGCGGCCGTATGAGTTTGAGGGCTTTGTGACGCTGACGAACCGTGCCGCGATCTATATGAAGATGGGCGAGCCTGCGAAGGCAGTTGAGGACTACAAAAAGATTCTGGCGAATCCGGGGGCCGGGTTCGGGATTCTTTATCCGATGGCGCGGCTGGGACTGGCTCGGGCAGAGGCAGCGGTCGGGGATGTGGCGGCAAGCCGAGCGGCCTACGAGAGCTTCCTCAACGAATGGAAGAGCGCGGATGCCGATCTTCCGGTGCTGAAAGCTGCGAAGGCGGAGTTGGCGAAGCTAGGTAACTAACAAAAAATTCGACATAAGCAGCGAACCGTTCGCTTTTCCTGCCTCACCGGCGAGAAGCTGCGAGCCGCCGCAATCAGATTTGAGATCGAAGTGGCAGGCTCATTATTCATGTCTTGATGGCAAGTTATTCATTCTACAATAGATATGTCAATTGATAACTTTTGGTTTTTTTTGATCCCGTTTTACCGCTGTCCATGCTGTAGTGCGTTCAGTTGACGCGCCGCTGGATCGGAGACGGGAAGCAATGACTTGGTTCTGGCAAAGACGGACACCACGCAAAGCAGTCAAGAGGGTCCCGCCTCCGGCAATGGAGATGATTCGGCGCGTCGAGATCACGGTGGAAGAGGACTGGATTGCCGGAGTTGTCCAGCGCCCGGGGGCAAAAAGCGGCGGGGCGCCGGCGGACGGCGAACAGCGGATTGTTCCACGCCCGGAACTTCCGCCGCCGACCGAAGACGATTTGAAAGTCAGGTGAGGAAACGATGCGAGCAATTAAAGAGATTCACGGCGGCAAGGAAACGGCAGCACGGCCAATCAAGGAACTCTCGTGGACCTTGCTCACGCTGCCGACCGTCCTGCGAATGAGCGTAAAGCTCGGGGTGCGTCGTACATCCCGGAGGGCTTTCTGGTTTGCCCTGGCTGCGGCGACGCTGGCATCTTTTGCTGTGGCGGGAGCTCAGGCCCAGTCACTGGCAGATCGCCTGAAGGCTGTCCAGAGCGGGAATGAGGGGCCGCCGCCGCCGAAATTGCCTACATGGAAGCCGGTCTCGTCGGCGACTTCGTCGATGGCCATTCCATTGGTGAAGGGGCTGATTGTGTCCGGTGTGCAGGCCGGGGATCAGGGCGACCGGGAACAGATTCGCTCGATGAAGGACGTGACGCCGGCAGCGGCAACGATGGTGATTGAGTGGGACGCGCAGGGCGGGTCGGGAGGCGCGGGCTCGAACCTGCCAAAGCGCGTGCTCACGACTCGAATTGTCGACAGGGCCGACCTCGTCAATTCGCACCGCGTTATGCAGTACTTCGTGAACGGCGCAACGGAACACTACCCCGGAGCAGTCGGGTTTGGGGGATCGGCAGAAGTTCTGAACCAGTTGCGCGCCGGTCAACAGTCGGAGTTTGACATTCAGGCGAACCCGGACCCCCTGTTAGCCCTGATGTCGGACCAGAGCTTGCCAATCAGTTGGAATGGCCACCCGATGCGCAAGTGCACCCTGCATCGTGTAGGATCGACCGATGTGTCGATTCCCATGCTGGTAAACAGCGTGCCTGTGGAGTTGCCCGCGCTCCACGCCATGTGCTCGCTGGACGGAAACGGGGAAACGCACCTCTACTTTCTCGATCAGCCATCGAATCCGCTCATCATCGCCGGCCAGTTGCCGGAGGGGATCAGCCAGATGATCAAGATCGATTTCCCTTTGAATGCTACGCAGACCGGCTCCGACTCCCCGATGGAGCAGGCGCTGGCCCAGAAGAAGCCGGTGCAGATTTACGGGATTTACTTCGACTTCAACAGCGCCTCTCTCAAGCCGGCGTCTGAGGCCGTGCTCAAGCAGATTGCGGACATTCTTCAAAAGAATCCCGGTTGGAAGCTGAGCGTGGCCGGACATACCGACAACATTGGCGACAGCGGCTCTAACCAGTCTCTTTCAGAGCGCCGCGCGGCAGCGGTAAAGGACGCGCTGGTGAAGGAATACAAGATCGGGCCGGATCGGCTCACCACCACGGGCTATGGCGCATCGCGACCCATTGCGACCAACGCCACGGTGGAAGGCCGTGCCCGCAATCGACGCGTTGAACTGCAAAGGCAATAGCGGTTGCTGGAACACAACTGAGGCCATGCAAGCAGAAGTTTTGCTCCAATGACGGGAACCGAGGACTGAAGCCATGAAGAGGATTTCGACAATCAATCTGCGTTCCATCTCGTTGAAGACAGCAGGTACCGCAGCGGTGATCGCGCTGATTGTGCTGGCGCCTGCCGGCTGCAAGAAGAAGGAAACAGCGCCACCCCCGCCTGTAACGGACGCCAGCGCGGAGGTTGAAGGGATCAAGAGCGGTTCGACTGGTCCGGCCAAGATTCATATTGCGAACGGCAACGGAGTCTCCGTAGCCGGCGGCGCGGCCAACAGCTTTAACCACACCACCTACTCATCGAAAGTAAAGCTGTTCAGTGATGGCGACGTGAGGTCGTCCCTGCAGGGCATCAGCAGCGACGGACATGGTTGGCTGTTCAAGAACGCCGGACAGAACATCAAGAATCTGAAAGCCGGCGATGTCTTCATGGTGAAGGGCGAAATGGCCGGAAAGGTGCTCGGCGTAGTGAACAAGGACGATCAGACGCTGGTTGAACTGGGCCAGGCGTCGCTGATGGATGTTGTGGCCGGCGGACAGTTGAAGATCGACGCGCCGGTCCGGTTCAGTGGAGCGGCAAAGACCTCGAAGGTTGAACCGAACCCATTCCTCAAACAGCTCCACGACATGATTGAACCGACGGTCTACGCGGACTCTCCCGACAACATCGCCACCCATGCCGCAGTCGCAGCGGGAAACAAGGATGCAGCGATCCAGTCTGTCACGGCGATGGGCGGCGCAGTGTTGTCCGGTTGGACCGTGACCGATTACGAGTTCACGCCGCAGGATTCGACTGTGCAATTCCATATTGTGCTTCAGAAGGATGTTGGCGGCTTTGTGGCGCGTATCTCGGTCTTGGGCAACATCACCAACTTCGAGTTCGCCACATATCTTGATTGGTCTACGATCAAGGCCACCGGCGGCAAGTACATTGGCCCGTCCATTGCAAGTTCCGTCAAGAATATGCAGGGCAACTTGAAGTTCGATTGGGAGATCGGCAAGCAAACGCCCGGTGTGTGGGCCACGGAAGACCGGGTGGCGCTGCCGGGCGGCATCAGCGTTCCGCTCGCGCCGATCCTCGAAGGAATGCCCCTGACTCTGGATGTATCGTCGGCCCTGCTCATTCATCCGGCGCTGACGGGCGGCAATGAGTTCAGCCGTGGAGGCTTCACCGTACAATGGGGTGGCAGCGGAATGGGCGGCGGCTTTTCAACCGAATCAACCGGCGCAGTAACCGACGACGGCGCGAACATCAACATGACATTCGGCATCACCGACGACATGAACATCTCGCCGGTTGCGCCCAACGCAATGGTCATCTCCTATTGCGCGCCGCGCATTGAGCTGCGCCTGGATATTCTTGGCCCATTTGCCGATTCAGTCTCCGGCATTGTGGGCAGCGCCATCGACACAGCCGTCGGCATTCTCAAGAGCTATCTCGCGCCAAGCATCCAAGCTGCGATTGCCAATTCCCCACTCAGCAAGATGACGGTGAGCAACGTCTTGTCCTCGAACGCCGATGTGTTTGTGCAATTTATTACTACCGAAGGCGTCACTCACTCCTCTAATGTGACGCTGGCCCCTTGCACCAAGCAGAAGATCAAGTTTGACGGCGAGGGCGGCCTTGGCGCACAGCTCTTCGGGATGACAGACGGCGCGAACACAACCACCGACATATTTACCAAGACTTACACACATTGGGTTCCGGATACACCCTTCTGCAGGGGTGTATGAGTCCGCTGCCGAACGAGGTTCGTCGCAAGACAATTGCTTCAATCAAAGGAGACATGAAATGAAATCGATCGTCACAAGGCTTCTCGCATTCATCCTGCTCGCCAGCCCGCTGGTTTGCCTTGCGGATGCGAGCTATGAGCACACTTCGCAGATCACCGGCGGGCAATTCGTCAACACGCTCAAGAGCGTTTCATTCATCTCCAAGCAGATGAGGGCGATAACCGACCCCACCAGCGAGATCACCATGGTTCACGGCAACCAGAAAGCGGTGGTGAGCAAGGACTACACGGAGATTACCGATCTGGACAAGGAAGTAATCATCCGGATCGACAACAACAAGAAGTCTTATAGCGTGATGACGTTTGCGGACATGCGCAAGATGGTTGAAGAAATGCCGGCGAAGATGGCCCAAATGCAACAGCAGATGAAGGACCAGCAGGCGAAAATGCAGCAGCAGCAACAGCAACAAAAAAACCAGGCGCCGGCCCTTCCGCCCAACCTCCAGTTCAACTTCACAACCACCGTTTCCGACCCTGGCCCCAGCAAGGTGGTCAACGGTCAAAATGCGGTGCAGCAGATTGTGACCATGAAGATGACGGTGACCGATACGAACAACCCTGCAACAACCATCACGTATTCGATGACCACAGAGGTATGGACAACTCCGGTCTTGCCGGCGGAGATGCAAGAGGTTCGGGACTTCGACATGCGATTTGGCCAGAAGCTGATGCAAGGTATGGATGCGAGCGCCCTGATGGCCAGTTGGGCGGGCATGCGCAACGGCTCCTCCATGGCCATGGCGCAAATGTTCGGCAGCACGCCGGGAGCAGCCGATGCGTTTGCCCAGATGCAGAAGGAGCTGGCCAAGATCAAGGGCACGCGCATCCTGGAGATTCAGCGCATGGGCGGCACCGGAACCGGCATTGCGGATACCGGCGCGAGCGGCTCTGCGACGCCTCCGAGCGGCAGCGACGTTGCGGGCCAGGTCGCGAACGATACGGCAAAGCAGACCGCGTCGGGCGAAGCGAGCAGCCATCTTGGCGGCTCAATCCCCGGTTCAGCTCTGGGCGGTGCACTGATGAATGCCTGGAACAGGAAGAAGGCAAAACCGGCTGCTCCTCCGCCAGCCCAGCCGGCCACGACGCCTGCCACCGGGACTACCGGCGACGTAACGCTGATGGAGATGACCACGCAGACGCATAACTTCTCCACCGAGTCGATTCCGATGTCGATATTCCAGGTTCCCTCCGGCTACAAGCAAGTCGAGTCGCCGATGGTGCAGGCGATGTCGAAGTAGTGCCCTCAGCGAACGATTGCGGCTTTCCACTCCCCCAGCACCCAGAAATCGAGGTCACGTGTCATGCGCATTCAAGAAGCTTTTGCAGTTACAGCTTCTCTTATCGTGTTGTTCACAGCTTGCTCCGTCGCTCATGCAGCCCTTCCGACGGCCTGCCAACTGCTTGACGCGCAGACGGCCGCTAGGTTGGCGGGAGGCGCGGTTGCAACTCCCGTCGATGGGAGAGAGATATTGTGTGCTTATGGCCTCAAGTCGGGTAACGCAAACGTCCTATTACAGGTGAACTACGCCCCGGGAACTGACGGCTCCGATACGATTCCAGCGATGCGAACGGCGGCCGCTCAGGTGGGCACAGCGGAATCGATTCCCGGCCTGGGCGACCACAATCTCCTGTACACAAAAGGCTCCCAGGGGAGCTTTTTCCTGGTCTACTATCACCAGAAAATGCTGCAACTCAGCGTGGGCAGGCAGTTGACTCCGGACCTGAAAGCGGCGATGGTACAAGCAATCCGGCAGATGCTGAGCAAGCTCTAGTACAGTGACCGCATGATTTGGTATTGGCCGGAATGTAGCGCCGGCCTCTTGGCCGGCTGTAGCGCGGACGTCCCCCTCCGCGCTTGTCTATGATGAATTACCAATTCATGCGGTCTAACCACAAGATGTCCCGAGCCTAAAGTACTCTGCGGGTCAGAACGGTTGAAGCTGAGGGAGCGAATCCTGTGAACATACGAGCATGGTGGAAAAGGAAGCGCTTTGCGGCGAAAGCAATGGTCGTTCTGCCTCTTCTGCTGATTTTGCAGATTGGCTTGCTTTTCGCAACGCCTTCCCTTCAGCAGTGGGCGGATTCGATCTCGCACGTGCCGCAAGGGGAGGGGTGGGGGACCATGGGACTTATCCTCTGGGA
>Ga0302319_10004739_pt1 | contig 27794 bp, 26 predicted proteins | sample Bog_T0_2_FD_203319 | JGI IMG/M metagenome (GOLD analysis project Ga0302319, IMG submission 203319) | Peat permafrost microbial communities from Stordalen Mire near Abisko, Sweden - Bog_T0_2 | ecosystem: Environmental > Terrestrial > Soil > Wetlands > Peat | place: Sweden: Abisko, Stordalen Mire... | reverse complement strand
AAGAGAGAATCTGAATATGCAAATGAGGGATGAAATTGAGCAAAACTTACCAGATCCACCAGTTCGCTGAACTCACCGGCGTCACCGTGAAGACCCTACATCATTACGACCGGTTGGGGTTGTTGAAGCCGCAACGCGCGCTTTCCGGTTATCGGCTCTACGTCGAGCGCGATCTGGAGCGCCTGGAACAGATCGTCGCGCTCAAGTTTCTTGGCTTCCCTCTCCAGCAGATAAAAGCAGTGCTGGATCGACCGCCCTTGAAGCTGCCGGAGGCTTTGCGCGTGCAGCGCCAGGCTCTCCAAAAAAGGCAAAAGCTGCTGGCTCGCGCCGTGAAAGCAATCGCGGCTGCTGAACAGGCTCTCGATTCCGGCAAAACCGCAAACCCAGCAATTCTCAAACGGCTCATTGAGGTGATCAACATGCAAAGCGACGTTGAAGCGATGAAGAAGTATTACAGCGAAGAAGCCTGGTCCAAAGTGGGGCCGCGCTATGAAGGAGAGTATTCGCAGGAATGGATCGACTTGTATCGCGATCTGGAGGCGGCGCTGGGCGAGGATCCAGCCAGCGATAAGGCACAAGCGCTGGTTGCGCGCTGGAGGTCGCTATTCAGCAGCGATCTCGAAGTGCGGGAGGGCGCTGCGAAAGCCTGGGCTGACCGCAAGAACTGGCCCGCCGCCATGCGGCAGCGCATCGCGCAATTCCATCTTGAAGAGATTGCGCCGTTCATCGGGCAAGCCATCACTGCCTACCGGAAAAAATATTACAGCGGCGAGGCATGGGCCAAAGTCATCGAGCGCCCAGAAGAAGAAAGAATGCAAATTTCCGCCGCGTGGACTGCACTCTTCCAGCAAGTCGCCGCCCAGCTCGATGAGGATCCAGCCGGCGAAAAGGCACAGCAGCTCTGCGCCAGATGGGCGGAATTGGCTGAGAGGTCCTCAGGCGGCGACCCGGATGTAAAGGCCGGCAATCTCAAAGAATGGCGTGATCACAAAAACTGGCCGGCCAGCGCGCAACAGAGTATCTCTTCCTTCCGCCTTGAAGAAGTCGTTGCCTTTATCGCAAAAGCCTACGGATTTCGGGCTATGAAACAGGCGAAGAAACAGCAATAGCCTGAGGGCATTCTTGGTTTTTGCTATAGACTTCCGTGTCCCATCCATTCTGCGTTTTTCTGCGGAATGGGTGGGAACGCACAAATTTTCGACTCTACACGAATTAGGGAAAATGCGTATCTAGAACCCATCAACCCGCCTCCACCAACCCATAGCGTCGCTGCCAGGCCTCTTTGAGCCGCGCCCAAACCCGCGCCCGCTCGAGCTCGGTAGCCTCTCCGGCCTCGGCGGGCGAGTTGGCAAAGCGCCCCGCCTCCATCTTGGCCAGCTCCAGCAATTGGCGGTCGCGCAGCAGGTTGGCCACGCGGAAGTCGGGTAGTCCGGCCTGCCGTGTACCGAAAAACTCGCCCGGCCCGCGCTGGCTCAGGTCCAACTCGGCCAGCTCGAAGCCGTCCTGGGTGCGGACCATGGCGTTGAGCCGCTCCTCGCCCAAGGGCGATACCCGCTCGCCGGTGATGAGAATGCAGTAGCTTTTGGCCGCGCCGCGCCCTACCCGCCCCCGCAACTGGTGCAACTGCGCTAGGCCGAAGCGCTCCGCATGCTCGACCACCATTACCGTCGTGTTGGGCACATCGACTCCCACCTCGATCACCGTCGTCGCCACCAGCACGTCAATTTCGCCGCGCTGAAAGCGGCGCATGATGATCTCCTTCTCGTCGGCGTCGAGCCTTCCGTGCAGCAGCCCCACGCGCAGGCCGGCCAGCGGCCCGGTGCGCAGCTTTTCGTGCATCTCCACAGCGGACTTGAGGCCCAGCTTGGCGTTGGGATTCGCCTCCTGCACGGCCTGCGGGAAAAGCTCCGGCGCTTTGCCTTTGCGAACACCCTTGAGACTGGGAACCCCATCCTTGCCGCGTTTTTGTTCTTGCGGCAAGGGTGGGAAACCAAGAATGACAGGCTCTTCAGTCCTCGTCTCGGCCTCATCCCGCGAGAAATCCAGCTCCGGCTGGTCTTCCTTGCTGCCTTCAATCACCGGGTAGACGATGTACGCCTGGCGGCCCTTCGCCACCTGCTTGCGCACAAAATTCCACACCTCCTCGGCCATCTCTCCAGGAACGCGCCGCGTGACGATGGGCGTCCGTCCGGGCGGCAGCTCGTCCAGCACACTGATGTCGAGATCGCCATACAAACTCAGCGCCAGGGTGCGCGGAATCGGCGTCGCTGTCATCACCAGCACATCCGGCTCCGCCTGATTAGGCTTTTTCATCATCTTGAAACGCTGCATCACGCCAAAGCGGTGCTGCTCGTCTACAACAACGAGACCCAGCCGGTCGAACTCGACCTTCTCTTCAATCAGCGCATGAGTCCCGATCACCAGTTGCGCCTCGCCGCGATTGATCTGGCCGCGCACCTGCCGTTTGCGCTCCTCGGTGAGCGAGCCGGTCAGCAGCGCAATGCGCGGTTTGCGAGTGGACCGCTCCAGCAGCTTGCGGACCGCCAGATAATGCTGCGTGGCCAGAATCTCGGTGGGCGCCATCAGCGCCGCCTGGTAGCCATTTTCCAGAGCCACCAGCATCGCCTGCAACGCGACGATGGTCTTGCCCGAACCGACATCCCCTTGCAGCAGCCGCCGCATCGGGCTGGGCGCGCGCATATCGGCCACAATCTCGCCCAGCGCCCGCTTTTGCGCCCGGGTCGGGTGAAAGGGCAGCACCTCGCGCAGCGCCTCGCGCACCTTGTCGGTGGTGGCAAAGCTGATGCCGGCGCGCTCCCTCATGCGGCGGCGCTTCAGCTCCAGCCCCAGTTCCAGAAAGAAAAGCTCCTCGAAGATCAGCCGCCGGTGAGCCGGCGTGGCCGCGCTCTGCAACTGAAGGAACGGCGTCCCTTCCGGCGGAAAATGCGCCTCGCGCAGCGCCGTTTCGCGGTCAGGCAGGCTGAGCCGGGCTAGCATCGCCTTCGGCAGGCACTCCGGCACCGCGCCCCTCAGCCCCTCCAGCAGGCGGAAGATCGTCTTGCGCTGCCAGCGCGAGGCCAGCCGCGCCCCGCCCAGCGACTCGTAGACCGGCGTGATGCGCCCCACCTCCAGCAGCCGCGTCTCGGCATCGGCATCCGCGTCAGGCAGGATTTCAAACTGCGGCTGAATCATCTTCAGGTTGCTTGAACTGCGCGACGGCTCGACCCGCCCATAGACTGCCACCGTCTGCCCGGCGTGAAACTTGCCTTCCAGGTAGCTGCCGTTGAACCAGATGCACTTCATCGCCAAACGGCCCTGGCCGACGGTCATCTCGAAGATGGGCGCCTTGCGCGTCTTGAGCAGCAATGACCCGCGCACCTCGGCGATCACCGAGGCCGTCTCGCCCGGCAGCAACTCATCCAGGCTGCGTGGGTTCTGCCGGTCCTCATAACGAAAAGGCAGGTGGTAGAGCAGGTCTTCGGCGATGAGGATGCCCTTGGCCGCCAGCATCTGCGCCACTTGCGGGCCAACGCCCTTCACATACATCACCGGAGTGTCGATATCGGCCACATACAGGATGCTAAAACATTTATCTTGATGCTGGCTTTGCGGCCACCGTGCGCGCACTGCGATACCGGCTTTCGATTCTCGCGCGCATCCGCAGAAATGGCTTCTCGACGGCAAAGTAAGAGATGCTGGCAGCCATGTAAGTCAGCAATAACGCGATGAGGATCACCAACGCCTTGGGCATATTGCCGAAGGCTCTGTTCAACTGATAAGCGCCGATTTCATTGTACAAGTAAGTCGAATAGGAGATGGCGCCCAGATAAACCAGGGGCGCGGAGTCCATCCAGGCGAGCCAGCGGCTGCGCGAAGCGATGAGTTGCGCCATGAGGATCGCCACCATCAGAGGGTCTACGATGAATCCGGCGGTATCACGATACTGCGGCCCATACATTGCAGCGCCCCATGTGGAAAGAATCAGGCCGCCCAACGGCAGCAACATATAACTCGACCGGGCGCAGACACAAGCCCAGAATCGGGAGAGGGAGCCGTAACGCAGCGAGATTGCCACCACGCAGCCAACCAGGAGCTGATCGATGCGAGTGTCAAAGGCGGTGTAAATATACTCCTGCGGCGCGCCAAGAAAGACCAGAATCGCGCGATAAAGCCACACCAGCAGAATGCCCCAGCAGCTCACCCGCAGAAGGAGTTTCGGCTTGCGGGCAAGCAACAGCACCAGCGCCGGCCAAAGCAGATAATATTGCTCTTCCACGCCCAGAGACCACGCATGACTCAGGCTGGTTTCGGGGTAATGGTTCAGCCCCTGGTAATAGTTGCCCACATAGAAGAATGTGGCAATCACCTGCCCCCAGAGAATGTGGCCATGTTTCACCAGCAAGCCGGTGACGGTGAAGGCCCAAAAAACATAAAAAGCAGGAAAGATGCGGAATGTCCGGCGAAAGTAGAAATGTCCGAGCGAGATCGTGCCGGAGTTGTCGATCTCGGTCAGTAGCAGCCAGGTAATCAGGAATCCACTGATGACAAAGAAAACCATCACGCCCAGTCCGGCGGGGATAAAAGTCAATCCCGCATGATAGAGCACGACAAACAATGCGCTGACTGCCCGCAAGGAATCGATCTTGGGAATCCGTTTCTTGTGGATGTTTTCTATCAGCGAGTGGAGTCCGCCCGGCGAGCTGCTTCCGGGTTCTTGCACGGCGAGCTGCGGAGAGTTTGAGGGCGCAGCCGGTGCGCCGGTGGCGTCGAATTGGCCAATCCTGGTTTCTGAAACCACCAGCGTCCGCCTCTCAACTTCAGTCTACCATTCGACTTAGGGCCTGTTCACGCTATCCGGGCGGCGTGAGCCGGTGTTCGTTCAGTTCGCCCCCGCCACTGAAGGTAATCTCGACCGGAACCGGAATCTCCCCGCTTTCCACTAGCCGCCGTGCTTGCAAGAGGAACTCCACGGCAAACTTCCGGTTGCAGCGCAGCAGGCGCTCGCCTTGCGCCAGACGACCCAGGTAACGCGGGGCCAACTGGAGCCAGCGGCGCTCGGAGGTGGCCTCGGGCGGAAGGCAATCGAGGGCGAGGGCGTCGAGTTTGGGCAGCGAGAGGGCCGGCGCGGAGGCGACGCGCCAGGCGAGCAAGGCCTGACTCTCCTCTACGGGAGCAGGTTGAAGCGGCGGCTCTATATCGGGCAAGACACCGCGCTCGCGCATCTCTTCCGCAACAGCCTCTGCCGGCAGCGCCGCACAGACGGCGACCGCCTGGCGCTGGCGAAGTTCATTTTTGAGAATGCGCAGAGCCTCATCGAGCGATGTAACCAGAAAGTCCACTACGCCGTCGCGCATCGCCCGCTTGGCTGCCGTTACATCGGCCGTGGCGACCAGCGAGGCGGCGCCAGCGATGTTGGCCGCCACCAGCAGGGCGCGGGCCTCGCCGTCAAGCTGCCCGGCGTAGAGGAGTTTGCCGCCGAGGCCGGCTTGCGCCCCCCATTCCGCCACGGAGATCAGGCCTGCGTAGAACCGCTCAACCTGAAGGGTAAAGCCAATTACAGCCGACGCGATGGGATCAGCCGTCAAGTGAAGATTATCTCCGTGGTTCACTAGTGTGACGATAACTCCTTCATCAGCTCCCGCCAGTTTTGCCTGCGGACATAGAAGACAAACTCCCCCGGTTTGGCGGCGGCTTTTTGCTTTCCACAGCCATTGGGAGCTACAACGCCGGTAGCCAGAATATCGGAGACCGTGTACCAATGGTCGCTGGTCTCCGTCTTCGCGCCGGCGTCGCAGTTGAGGTAGACCTCCATCGAGCTGTCGTAAGTGCCCTGAATCGTAAGGATAGAAGCATCCAGTGGAAGGGTCAGAGTACCCGTGCCGTCCTCATTTTGCACCACCCAATTGGCGTGAACCGTCTCTTCGTGATTGATGCGAACCATGAATCCGGTGGTCGCAACCAGCTTTCCGGTTCTGCCATCCAACATCTTGATGATGATGGGCTTAACGGCTTGCGCACGCACTGTTCCGCAGAGAGCGGCAATGCATACAAAAAGAGCGAGGATGCAATACGTCCGTCGAACCATTCTTGCCTCTGTTGCGATTGATGCGCTCACCAAGTGGAGTAAGCCTGACCGTCGGAGCCGGTCTCCTCAGAGCCGGAGTGAACATCGTCGATGCCGGGTTCGGACTGATCGAGCGATTGCAGCTTGCCGCTGGAGTCGGTCACCCAGCTATCCTTCGTCCGGGTAAACGGGTCCACGGGAACCTCCCGCAGATAGCCGTCCTGCACCAGGTCGTCGAGCGACTGCGGCGCCTTCTGCTTATCCATGGTATAGGAGTCGATGGCCGAGCGCAGCACGTGCAGGTCTTCTTTGAGCACCGCCTCCTGGGCCATGCGGATGGCGGCCTGAAAGCGCGGCACGGCCACCAGCATGAGAATGCCGATGATCGCCATAACGATCATCAGCTCGATCAGCGTAAAGCCGGCGTCTTGTTTGCTGTTTTTGCTCAATGAATCCTCATGCTACCAGTCAGAATACTTGGTTCCATCCAGCGCCGTTCCGGTGGACTTGGAGTAAACATCGAAGACGCTGTCTCCGCCATAGGAGTCCGATTTCGGGTCGTCCTTCATCGAGCGCAAGCCCCACTCCGCCTTGCCGGTCATCGGGTCCACGGGAATAGCGCGCAGAAATCTCACCTTCTTGGTCTGAACCTCCACGCCGGTGACCAGCGTCTCCAGATCCGGCGGATAGCCCTGGCTATCTACCTTGGTCTGAAAGGCGTTCTTGTCGGCGGCGTCCTTGTAGTGGTCGATGGCGTCGCGCATCATCCACAGGTCGTAGCGCAGGTAGCGCTCGTTCTGGCGCTTCACCTCGAAACGCGCAATGGGAACCGCCGCCGAAGCGAGAATGGAGAGAATCGCCACCGTCACAATCAACTCGACCAGCGTGAGGCCGCGCTCGCCTGGGTGGACGATCCGGTTTGTCGAAGCCACGCTCATCGCCCTACTTCACCTGTACAGTGACGCGCGCGCCCTGGGCCGGAAGCTGCTGTTGCGCGCTGCTGATCACCCCCGGATGGGTGATGACGACATCGCTCGCTCCCGCGGCCTTGGCCTGGAAGCTGAGGATGCAGACCACGCCCATTCCGCTCACCCCGGGCGCACCCGGCGGGCGCGAGGCGTTGATGTTGATCGAGCCGGGTCCGTCGTCGCGGTGCACCAGCGAGACGGCCTGACCGTCGCGGCCCAGAAAGTCGCCGCTGTCCACGTTTACCAGCGAAAGTTTGGCCGGATCATAGGAAATCTGCAATGGGATTGATGCAATATCGGCTCCGCCGCTCAACATCACCGGAATCTTGAAGGTGGCGCCGACGGCCACCGGAGCGGGCTGCGGAGCCAGCGCGAAGCTCACCCTTGCCGGCGGCGGCGGCGTGGCAGGCGGCAGATTCGCTGTCGCAACATTGCCATTGGTTTCGGCAGCTTTGCGCAACTGCTCCAGCGCCGCCGGACCGGCAGCCATTGCGCTTTGTCCGGGAACCGTGCCCACGTTGGGCTTCGGATTCGCAACCGTATGCGCCGGAGCTTCTACCGCGCCTTCCGGGGCAACGTGGCGCAGCTCAATCGACGTGCCTTCGCCGGTATCAATGGTGCGCAGATTCACCTCGTCCAGCGATTGCGAGCGAACCACGTGCGGCACCACCAAAAAGACCAGTTCGTCATCGGTAATGGTGTGATCCTTGGAGCCAAAGAGATACTTCAGCCCCGGAATCGAACTCAATCCGGGGATGCCGCTCCAACTCACCATCTCCTGGCTGTCTTTGATGCCACCCAGGATGCTGGCCTCGCCCTCGCGCAGCCGGATTACCTGTTCCACCTCTTTCTGCGCGATAATCGGCTCCGTCACATCGCTGATGGTCACAGAACCGTTCTGCGAGGTGACGGAGATCTTCATCTTCAGCGTCACATCGCGGTCAAAGTGGATGGACGGCGTCATCTCGATGGTCACGCCCACGTCCTGGTACTGGAACTGCGTGTTGACCATCGAACTGATGCCGCCGAGAGCGCCCACGCCCCCCATTCCGCCACCGTAGGAGCCGGTGGCAACGGGAATTTTCTCGCCGATCTTCATCGTCGCCTTCTGCCCGTCGGTGGCGCGGAGGCGGGGATTCTGCAGAATCTTGGTATTCGAGTCGCTCAGCAGCATATTGGCCGTGGCCGAGCCCACGGTGACGGCGAAATCGTAGGCCTTCAAGTGCGAGAGGGAGTAAAGAGTTGTCCCTGAGCTGCCGCTGCTGGTGCTGGTGCCTGTGCCCGTCGTGCTGGTTGCTGTGCTCGCAGTTGTGGTGCTGCTGTTGGGCGGTTGCAGCGCGACCCCCACGCTGCTGGGCCATTGCAAGCCGAGGTTTTTCTCCCAGTTCTTGCTCACCTCCAGCACCGCAATGTCCACCACCACCTCGGAGCGCGCCTTGTCCAGGTCGTTGATGAGCTTTTGCGCCAGCAGCAGCTCATCCGGCGTTCCCCGTATCACGAGGGCGTTCTGGCCGGTCACTGGGAAGGACTTGATGTTGGGCAGAACGCCGCGAATCGCGGTGTTGGCCTCGGTCAGGTCGGTCTGCTGCCATACGTTCGAGAAATAGAAGGTCTGTACCGCCTGCTCATCCAGATCGGTGTGCTTTTGGCGGGAATTGGCGGCCACATAGACGGTGTTGCTGGTGACCGGCTTCCAGAAGGTATTGGAGATAGTGCCCACGATGCGCAGCGCGTCCAGCAGCGAGACGCCGGTCAGATCCACCTGGATGCGCTTGGATTGGTAATCCGGATCAAAGAGAATGTTGATGCCGGCCGCTTTGCCGACGGCCTGATAAACGACCTTGGTGTCTTCCTGCATATGCAGGGTGAGCGGCTCGTTCGTAACCGGCTTCAGATCGACCGGCGCGCCCATCGAGTCGAGCTCCGCCTGCTTGCCCTCGGCCTCGGGAATGCTGGTTTCGGTTGCAGGCGCCACTTCGCCGTGCTTTTTGCGCACGCGGGCGATGGCCTGCTGCGCGGCCTCATTGCTGGGATCAATCTCGGCGGCGCGCAGAAACTCCGCCATCGCTCCGTCGTCGTTGCCGGCGTCCAGCAGCTTTTCGCCTTTGGAAACATGCACGGACGAGGCCGTAATCCGTATGCGGTAGAGCGCGGCGCGGTACTGCAAATCCTTGGGAGCCTTGTCGTGGGCTTTCTGATAGTTGTCAAAAGCACCGTCGTAATCCTCGCGCGCCTCGGCGCTTTGGCCGAGCTTATAGAAGGAGTTGGCCGACTCAGCGCGCAGTAGAACGCTGGGCAGCAGGAAGGCGGCCAGCGCGGCAAAGAGCGCAATCCGGAAGGCCGCTCCAGCAAAAATCGATTGGCGGGCAGCCGGTACGAGTGCTCGGCGATTCATCGAACTCCCAGGCGTCTCATCCGCTCCGCGCTTCTGCTTGGAGCTTTGCGGGCGGCCTTGGCCGCCCCAGACGCAATTCCTCTTGGTCAAAGAATCCATTCAACGATGCCTCATTTTAGCAAAGCCCGCTTGTGATAAGACTCAAACCCGCGCCAATGGTACGATTGAGATTCGAGGATCCCCCCCGATGGCGCGCCAAACCAGCCACGTGATCGACCAGAAGGCCAGCCCCGGCCCGCAGAAGCCCGCGCGGCCGCGCGATCCGGTGGCCAGCGGCCAGCGCGACGCCGCTCTCAATCGCTCCGCCAGCCACAACTACTTTCTGCTGGAGAAGTTTGAAGCCGGCGTAAGCCTGCGCGGAACCGAGGTCAAGTCCATCCGCGAGGGCAAGGCCAACCTCAAGGACTCCTACGGTCTCGTCCAGAACGGCGAAGCCTTTCTCCTCAATCTGCATATCGGCCCTTACTCCCACGGCAATCTCTCCAACCACGACGCCACCCGCACCCGCAAGCTGCTGCTGCACCAGGCGGAGATTCGCAAGCTACTCTCGAAGACGCAGATCAAGGGCCACACGCTCATCCCCACCCGGCTTTACTTCCGCAACGGGAGGGTCAAGTGCGAGCTGGCCGTGGCCAAGGGCAAGCAGGACTGGGACAAGCGCGAGACCGAAAAGCGCCACGAGGCCGACCGCGAGGCCTGCTCCGCTATCAACGCCAGCAAGCACCGCGGCGGACGGTAGGCGGTTTCGTTTTCTCACCGAATCGCCACAATCTCGATCCCCAAATCGAGCTGCTTCCAGGCGCGGTTAGTGGTGTAGACCGTCGCCTTGCGCTGCAGGGCCAAAGCAAGGCAGGCCTGGTCGCCCAGCGAGAGCACGAGGGGGCGTGTCCTGCCTATTAACTCCGCAGCCAGCCGGGCCTGCTCATCGTCAAAAAGGCACACCTCCAAGCCCAGGCTCAGGATGCTCTTCCAGGCGAAGCCGGCAGCTCTTCCGTCCAGCAGCAGCCTGGTGTGAATCTCGGTTAAATTCACCGTGCTGAGCAAGCCTCCTTGCAGTTGATCGACGACTGCCTCGCCCCCCGGCTCGTCGAAGATCACCGCCAGCACTGCGGAAGAATCGAGAACGGCGGCGTTACCCAATCCATTCCTCCCTCTCGCGACGCCCCTCTTCGCGGCTCTCCTCCTCGTGGCGGGCTTCTTCGCGGCGCTCCGCAATCAGCTCGTCCGAGATCAAAATTCCGCCCGGCGGGATAATCTTTTTGAACTCCTGCTGAATGCGGTGAATGCGGGCGCGGTGCGACTCCATGCGCAGGATGCCGTCTTCAACCTCCATCAGAAGCGAATCACCGGCCTTCAGCCCCATCTGCCGGCGGATTGCGGCGGGAATCACAATGCGGCCATTCTGATTGATCTTACTGCTGACAGTTTTCTGTTTTCTGACAATTATTGTCATCGTGACCTCTCAATTAATTATGTCACTAAGATGATTATATGACAATTTGCGGAAGGAAACCAGATCAAAACCCTCTGAGCCGACTGCTGAAAGAACAGGGAACGCCGACCTTCCGTCCGGGGTCCCCAACGAGCGGCCTTTGCGCGCTGGGGTGGTTGATCGGCTGTCGCGTGGACCTCCCGGTCCCGCCGCACTCTACACAAATAGAAAAAATGCGCCCGAGGGGAGTGCTCTATTTCATATCCCGCCAGTTGGGGCCGAAGGCCAGGTCGGCCACCAGTGGCACATGGAGCTTGACCACGCCCTCCATCTCCGCGCGGACTAGCACCTCGATTTCGGCGGTCTCGTCGATGGGAACCTCGAAGAGCAGTTCGTCGTGGACTTGCAGGACCATGCGAGTTTTGAGGTTGCGTACGGTCAGTTGGCGATCGATGGAGATCATGGCCAGCTTGATGAGGTCGGCGGCGGTGCCTTGCAGCGGCGTGTTGATCGCGGTGCGCTCGGCAAAGCCGCGCTGGTTGGGGTTGCGGCTCTCCATATCGGGGATGGGCCGCAGGCGGCCGAAGAGTGTGCGCACACTGCCGGTCTTGCGCGTTTCGGCGAGAGTCTTCTCGATGAATGTCCGCACGCCCGAGTAGCGCGCAAAGTAGCGATCGATGGTTGACTTCGCCTCGCTCATCGGAATGCCAAGCTGCGCGGCCAGGCCGAAGGGAGAGATGCCGTAGACAATTCCAAAATTGACGGCCTTGGCGCGGTTGCGGGTCTGCTTGTCCATCTCGGCGGCGGGAACGCCGAAGACCTCGCTGGCTGTGAGGGTGTGAATGTCCTCGTTGTTCTGGTAAGCGTGGACGAGCAGCGGGTCGCCGCTGAAGTGGGCCAGAAGGCGCAGTTCGATCTGGGAGTAGTCGGCGGAGAGCAGTTGCGTTCCCGGCGCGGCGGTAAAGGCGGCGCGAATCTCGCGGCCCAGTTCGGTGCGCGTGGGAATGTTCTGCAAATTCGGATTGACCGAGGAGAGCCGCCCGGTGGCCGTGGTTGCGGCCAAAAAGGTGGTGTGAACGCGCGAATCGGCGTCGGCCAGCAACGGCAGCGCGTCGATGTAGGTTGATTTGAGCTTGGATAAGTGGCGGAACTCCAGCACCAGGCGCGGAACTTCATGGGTCTCCGCGAGGTTTTCCAGCACACCCTGCGCGGTGGAGAGGGCTTTGCCCTTGCCCCGGCTGGCTGGCGCGGGCAGGCCGAGATCGGTGAAGAGCACCTCGCCAAGCTGCTTGGGCGAGTTGATGTTAAAGCGGCGTCCACAGAGCGAAAAAATCTGCTCGCCGACGCGGGTGAGTTCGAGGGCGAAGCGCTGCGAGAGTCCGTCGAGGACGCCGAGATCGATGCGCACACCGGCCTGCTCCATGCGGAAGAGGACCGGCGCGAGCTGCAAATCCATCTGGTAGACGCGCTCGACGCCGGCCTTTTGAACTTCGATCTGCAACGCGGGAACGAGCGCGCGAATTGCCGCGGCGCTGGCGGCCAGCGTGGAGGGCGCGGGCTGCGAGTGGCGCGCGGCCAAGTCGGCGAGCGTTTGCGTCGAGTGGGTTGGGTTGAGCGCGTAGGAGAGCAGCATGGTGTCGTCCGCTGCTCCGCGCAATTCAATTCCTTGTGCGGTAAACAGGTGGAGCGCGGTCTTCCAGTCGTGGGTTTGCTTGGAAACGGCGGCTTCTTCCAGCAGCGCGCGGAGCTGCGCGCTCAGCGGGAGCTGCAAAGCAGTTGCAGAGTCAGCGCAGACTCCCACGCTGAAGCTGGCCGGCTTTTCGGCGGCCTCGGCTACATCGAGCAAGGACATCGATTGCTGTGCCTCTTCTTCGGCTTCGGGGGCGGGCGGTTCTGCATCGAGCGCGAACGAAAAACCAGACTGTCGCGCGGCGGCGAAGAAGGCGGCGGCCTGAGCTTCTGTTGGCTCTTCGGTGAGTTCGACCGAAGGGCTGCCGTCCGCAGGACCGAGCTCGCGCAGCAAGGAGGTAAACTCCAGCTCGGTAAAGAGTTCGCGGCAGGCTTCGAGGTCGGGCGGCTGCGTTTCCATCGCGGCCAGGTCCAGCGCGAGCGGGACTCGGCAATCAATCGTGACAAGTTCCTTGGATAAGAGGACGGCGTCCCGGTTCTGCTCCAGCGACTCGCGATAGCTTTTGCGCTTGACCTCGCTGGCGCGGTCGAGAACGGCCTCGACGGAGCCGAACTCCTGAATCAGTTCCACGCTGCCCTTGTCGCCGATGCCTGGCGCGCCGGGGATGTTATCGACCGAGTCGCCGCGCAGGGCCATCACATCGACCACCTTCTCCGGCGGAACGCCCAGCACCTCAACAACTTTGGCCGGATCGAGAATCAGGTTGTCCTTCTGCGGGTTGAGGATTTTGACGGTGGGCGTGACCAACTGCATCATGTCCTTGTCGCCGCTGACGATGAAGACCTCGTGCTGACTCTCGGCGGCCTGGCGGGCGAGGGTGCCGATCACGTCGTCGGCCTCGAAGCCAACGGCCTCAAGGATGGGGATGTGCAGGGCAACGAGCGCGCGCCGGATGTAAGGAATCTGGCGGCGAAGCTCTTCGGGCATGGCGGCGCGGTTGGCCTTGTAGCCCTCGTAGCCGACCTCGTCGAAGCTCTGGATCTTAGAGTTCCACTTGCGCAGCGGCTTCATTGCGCGGGCGCGCTCGTCGCGGAAGACCTCGCCGCTCATGTCGAAGACGGCGGCGAAGTAGTGCGGCTGAAAATCCTGGCGCAGCTTCTTGATCATGTTTACGAAGACGTAAACGGCCGCCGTGGGCAGGCCGCCGCGGGTGGACATGGGGCGGCTGCGCTGCATCGCGTGGAAGGCGCGAAAGATGAACGACATGGTGTCGAGCAGAAAAACGGGCGGCTTGGCTTGGTCAGGCACGTCCAGAGTCTACATCATCCGGGCTCTACGCGACCTCAGGGTCAGAAGAGATGGAGAGCATTGCTCTGTCTGCTCGATCTGTTTCCTTAAATGCTTCAATATTGAGCAGGTGGTTCACCGCAGAGGTGTCCCAACGGCGCAAAACGCTGTTGATAATGAGCTTGAGATCAGAGAAGAATGTGGCGCGGGCCATATATTCCGAGTCTAATTGGTGTTTGGCGGGCAAAATGATCGTCTGATAGCAGGTGTCCAATTGATGCTTCGGCACACGTTCGAGAATTGCCTCCTCGTGAGCAAAGACGATGGTGGCCCCGCCGGTGATACCCGGGCGGCATGGCAGATCGCCGATCATATGTTCAGGCATCTTGGGGCGGGGACCGACCAGGCTCATATCCCCCCAAAGCACATTCAACAACTGGGGCAACTCATCGAGCTTCCAGCGGCGCAGCAGGGGACCAATCAAAGTGAATTGCTGGTTGCTAACCGTGCTGATCGCATGATGCGCCTTGTCCGTGGAGTGGATCATGGATCTGAACTTCAGAATGGTGAAGGCCATGCCGTGACGCCCCACGCGCTTCTGCTTGAACAGAGCGGGACCACGCGAAGTCAAACGCACGGCCATGGCGATCACCAGCAAAAGCGGGAGCAATAGAGGCATCACCAGCAGAACACAGGCGCAATCAAAGAAACGCTTGGCCCTCGACTGCGACCAGGGACTGGGACGGGATCCGAACCGGGCGAGCGAAAATTCGACCACCGGCGCAAGAGTGCGAATCGCTTGACGTCTTTCGACACCATCCACCCGGCCTTCGGCATGGCCCTGCGCGGGCCTATCCAAGGCCTCATCTTCATATGTTGTGGTGACGAACGAATTGGCGCTCAATTGATCCTCATCGGGTAGTGAAAAATATCATTGGCGATGCAAAAGAGTTCGGGCAAAGCGCAGAATAACCATCTGAGAAGCGGCCGATACACCGTTTGGGCCGTTTCCCGCTGCTTATCATTGCAAAAAACAAATTCCGATCTTCACCGCTTACGCATCAGAGCTATGCAAAAATTCAAAACCTGCAAAGCCCATTCAAACTGTCGAAGACAGTGTAGCAGACTCAATTGCACGCACAGCAACAATTATTATGACCCGAAACGCGACAAATAGTTGCGGTGTTGCCTAATTATACGTCATTTGCATGGCGCAAAGCCAGTGGCGATATATACTTTCTAGTTAACAAGGGCTTCATCGTGTATGAGCGTGGCTAACGAAGATGGGCGCAGGGTGCAAAACAGTAGACATAAGCATGAAATGACCGATTTACGGGCTGCTCCGCCAATCATGCGGCTGCCAGAAGATGGGAGGCGAGTCCACCCTCCTCTGAATTGTGACGTAGGGCACAAAAAAATAAAATTGGTAACCAGAATACTAACCGAGAGGATAATAGCGGAAGAGTACTATTTGTTATGATTTCTTATCCAATTCGGTGCAGGGTATGGTGGAGCAGAATCATCATCTTCGACCAGCGACGGCACTGCCGAGATGGTCGCTTGATGGGGCAATTTCATGAAAATATCATCTCCGGCCCCGTCGATCACCACAATTCGGTACAATCAAAGCCAGCCAAGAGCCGAATACTTGTGCTATAGTGCCCTTCGTTCACATCTCCGCAAGCTCTACTTTTTCACGGAGGAGTACTTTTTGATGATCGTTGAAGGAACCCTGTCCCGAGCCGGCAAACCCGGCGCCGCAAAGCCCGCCCACGTCCAGGCGCGCAACTACAACCGGCCAGCCGCCGTGGCGGCCTTGCGCTTGTCGGCCAGCGAGAGCGAACCGGAGCCAGCGCAGCGGCAGGCTGAGCTTTTTTACCTGCAAAAGCAGATTCAGGCGCAGACGCCCATGGTTGTTGTGCTCGAAGATGGGGAGCAGATTGAAGGCTGCATCGAGTGGTACGACCGCAACGCGATCAAACTCCGCGGGCGCGCTAAGACGCTGGTGTACAAATCCGCCATCAAATATTTGTACAAGCTGGGCGACAAAGGGCAATAACAGGCTTTAATTCGGCGCGCCGGCAGGCTCTTCGGCGGCGAAGGAGCACTCGCGGCACGGGCAGACGCGGCGCAGATACTCCCACGAGTAGATGCCGCCGGAGTGGCCGTCTTGCCAGTTGAACTGGATAGCGTAGCGGCCGACGGCGTGGGCGCTCAAGGGCTTGGCGGGCGGGGTGTAGATGGGCAGCACGGCGACCGGAGTGGTTTTGGGCTGGCCGGGTTTGCGGCCCTCGGCCTTGCGCTCCTCCACGCAGGTGGCGCAGGGGCAGGCCTCGCGCAGCCATGCAAAGCTCCAGGCGCTATGGTGGCCGTCCACCCAGTCAATCTCCATGCCCTTGCCCTCGCTCAGCAGCACCCGCACCTTCAGCGGGGTAATACTGATGCGGGGCAGCGGCTGGCTGGCCTCGTTCTGGCTGGCAATTTCGTCGGTGGGCGCAATGCGGATGCCTTCGTGGCTCATGGTTCTATTGTAGGGGTTAGAAATTAGGGATTGGATTCTTCTTCCTCTCCATCGCCCTCGCCGGGAGCTAGAAAGAGATTCTCCTCCAGGCCGTGCTGGCGGGTGTAGAGGTCGTAGTAGCGGCCACCGAGCGCGAATAGCTCCACATGGCTGCCGCGCTCCACAATCAGCCCGCCCTCGACGACAAGAATCTGATTGGCGCGGCGGATGGTGGACAGCCGGTGAGCGATGACAAAAGTCGTGCGGCCCTGCATCAGCTGGCTCAGCCCGGCCTGAATCATCGCCTCGGACTCAGAGTCGAGCGAGCTGGTGGCTTCGTCGAGTATGAGAATGCGCGGCTCGGCCAGCAACGCCCTCGCAATCGACAGCCGCTGGCGCTGGCCGCCGGAGAGCTTCACGCCGCGCTCGCCGACGATGGTGTCATAAGCCTCCTCGTAGCGCTCGGCAAACTCATCGACGCGGGCGGTGCGGCAGGCGAAGAGAAACTCTTCGTCGGTGGCGTCGGGGCGCGAAAAACGAATGTTTTCGCGAATGGTGCCGTCGAAGAGAAACGACTCCTGCAAGACTACACCCAACTGCGAGCGATAGGTGTTCAGGTCCACCTGCGCCAGGTCAATATCGTCAACAACGACGCGGCCTTTTGTGGGCGTGTGGAAGGCGCACAGCAGGCTGATGATGGTGGATTTGCCCGATCCCGACGAGCCAACCAGCGCCGTCACCGTTCCCGGCTCGGCCACAAAGCTGACGCCATGCAAGACCGGCTTGTCAGCGTCGTAAGCAAACACCACATCTTCAAAGCGCACTGTGCCCTGAATGGGCGGCATCTTCACAGTGCGTTCGGGACTCTGGTTCTCCTCCAGCTCGGCCATGAGTTCGTTGGTGCGGTCGAGTCCGGCGAAGGCCTCGGTCAACTGCGTACCGATAGCCACAATCTGGAAGATCGGCGCAGTCATGAAGACCAGAAACATGTTGTAGCTCAGATAGTCGCCAAAGGTCCAGCGGTGGGCCATGATCAAATGTCCGCCCATGCTCATCACAATTGCAGTCAGCAGGCCCACCGCAGTGGTCGCAGTCGCCGCGAGGGCGCTGGTCATGGTCAGCGACTTCATTACGTTGTCCAATAAGCGGCCAACGCCTTCGGCAAAGACACCTGCCTCGCGTTCTTCGGCGTGGTAGCCCTTGATGACGCGTACGCCGCCCAGCGATTCGGTGAGCCGGCCGGTAACTTCGGCGTTGATCTTGCCGCGTTCGCGGAAGATGGGACGGATCACCCTGAAGGCGTATTGCAACACAAAGACGAAAGCGCCCATCACTGCAAAGGCAGTCAACGTCACCGACGCGCTGAGGTGCAGCAGATAGACAAAGGCCAGAATTGCAGTGAAAAGGCCGCCGACAAACTCGACCAGTCCGGTGCCTACCAGGTTGCGTACGCCTTCAACGTCGGTCATGATGCGGGCAACTAAAGTGCCTGTCCGGTTTTCGTCGTAATAGCTGACGCTGAGCAGGCCAACGTGGCGCTGCACTTGACGGCGCATCTCGGCAATCAACCGCTGGCCGGCCTTGGAGAGCAATTGCGTCAGCGAAAAGGAGGTAATCGCCTGTACCACCATGGCCGTGAAAACCACCGCGATGATTCCCGGCAAAAGCTCTGGATGCGGGTGATCCTGATTGAGGACTTTATCCATGAGCGGCTTGGAAATATAAGGCATGACCAGCAGAGCTACTCGGTTGACGACCATTAGCGCCATGCCGGCCAAAAGCAGCCCAAGGCGCGGTTTGACCAGTGCTTTAATCTGCGGCCAAAGCTTCTTCAGGTCAGGCTTGCGCTTGGGCAGTTCGTCCTGGCCCGGGCGCGCGCCACGTCCCCGCGGAGAGCGCTCGGCGCGCTGTCCCATGCCCATGCCGCCGCCCCTGAAGCCGCCCATGCGCTATACCTTTCCGGCGCGGCGCGCGTCGATAAAGGAGTAAACGCACAGTAGCACGTAAATCAGCAGCAGCGAGGCCATTGCGAGCTGCGAGAGCAGCGCGCGAAATTGATCCAAATCGATGCCGGTGGTGGCCGTGTGAAGATAGCCGCCGACAGCCTTGATGGCAGCGCCTAAAAAGCCCAAGAGGGCAATGGTCACGTTGATGTGCATGAAGAGCTTGCGCCGGCGCTCATGGGGACTGATCGCCAGCCAGCCAAAGAGAGCCAGCGCTAGGCCGGTCCAAGCGGGAATCAGAGCAGTGGGATGCGCGCTGCCCGTGCCTAGGTAACCGGTCAGTCCCAGCGCAACCAACAGAACCGCAAAAACCAAAGTCACTTTCGCCATGCGAGACCTCCATCTCCCATTCTTGCATCTGGACGGCGCCTTACAGTCGCAAAATCAGCAAATCTCCGGCGCCAGCAGGTCGGCCACGGTTTCGCGGCGGCGAATCAGGCGCGCTTTTGCGCCCTCCACCAGCACCTCGGCGGCGCGCGGGCGGCTGTTGTAATTCGAGCTTTGCGCCATGCCGTATGCTCCGGCGTCGAGAATCGCGATCAGGTCACCCGGCTCAATCGGCGGCAGCTTGCGGTCGTGGGCAAAGAAATCGCCCGACTCGCAGATCGGCCCCACCACGTCCACCACGCGCGGCTTGCCCGCCCGCACTCGCACCGGAACAATTTCGTGCCAGGCCTGGTAGAGCGCTGGGCGAATGAGGTCGTTCATCGCCGCATCGGTAATCACAAAGGTCTTTTTGCCGTTGCGCTTTACCTGCAGAACGCGCGCCACCAGAGCGCCGGCCTGCGCCACCAGAAAACGCCCCGGCTCAATCAGCAGCCGGCCCTCGAACTCGCCCAGCGCGCCTTCCACTGCGGCGGCGTATTCGCGCACGGCCTCAGCGGCGTCGAAGCTGCCGTCGCGGTAGTCGATGCCCAGACCTCCGCCCGCGTCAATGGTTTTGAGCGCAATACCCGCGCGCTTCAGTTGGCGCTCGAGCTTCGTCAGCCTCTCCGTGGCCGCGCCAAACGGCTCCGCGGAGAGAATCTGCGAGCCGATGTGGACGCTGACGCCGTGCGCCTCAAGCCAGCGATTGCCCGCAACGCTCTTGTAAATCGCCAGCGCCTTGCGAATATCCACGCCGAACTTGTGCTCGCTCATGCCGGTCGAGATGTACGGGTGCGTCTCGGCGAAGACATCGGGATTGACGCGCAGCGCAAAGCGCGCCTTCTTTTTCAATTTGGCAGCGCGAGCGGCGAGCAGCTCCAACTCGGCGGCGCTCTCCACGTTGAATTGCAGAATGCCCGCCGTCAGTGCCAGGTCGATCTCGGCCACCGTCTTGCCCACGCCGGAGAAGACGACCCGGCCCACGGCCTCGGGCGCGGCTGCCAGCACACGGGCAAGCTCCCCGCCACTGACGATGTCCACTCCCGCTCCGCGCTCGGTGAGCAGCTTGAGAATGGCTAGCGCCGAGTTGACCTTGATCGAGTAGCAAACCAGGGCTTCGCGCCCCGCGAAGGCCTGCTGAAAGAGCCTCAGCCGCGCAACGATCTGGTCGGCAGAGTATACATAAAGCGGTGTCCCATGGCGCTGGGCCAGCGTTTCCAGCGATACCTTGCCGCAGTGCAGGGCGGTTGCCGGCTGCGGGTGATGGAAGGGGCGCGATGATGGGGTCGAAGATGTCGTCAAAATGTGCTTCCGGAGAGAATAATTCTCTCTTCAGCCTACAGCATTTCACGGCCATTGAGGCACAGGACGCGCCGGGAAAGACAAGTTATCGATCCGGCACGACTGCATTGCGAGATTGCAACCGAAAAGCAACCGCAGGTCCTTCGACTCCGCTACGCTCCACTCAGGATGACAGATTTTGATGAGGCAATCGTTTCACGCCGGATCAACGATGGCTCAGCCTTTTCGCGCTTCGGCCTCGGCCAGCCAGCCGCGGCGCAGTTTTTCCGCTGGAATATTCGAGAGGTATGGCTTGATGTCGAGGATGGGCGTTCCATCGAGCATATCGACGCCGCGCACACGCAGCGAACTGCCTTCGCGGCCGAGCAGCTCAACGATGGTCAGCGCGATGGGGTTGGGGCGGCGCGGGGCGCGCGTGGTGAAGAGGCCGTGGGGGCGGTCGTCCGATGGCGGCGTAATCACCAGGTCAAAACCATCCGCGCGGTCGAAGACCCACAACACAATCAGATGCGAGTAGCCCTCGATGTCGGTGAGGCCGAGGGCAAACTCCGGCAGAATGTCGAGCGCGCCCTCTTCCGGATGAGCGGCGCCCAGCCCCTTGGGAATCGCAAAGGCGTCGTTGAAGGGACTGCGCACAAATCCGATGGGGCGCGGCATGAACATGGTTTCATCCTAATCTTGTTGGGCAAACTGCCGCAGCCACGCGGCCATGAGCGCGGCGACTGCCTGCGGCTGTTCAAAGGCGGCAAAGTGGCCGGCGTCGGGCAGCAGATGGAAGTCGCAGCCACCCGGAGCAGCATGGAAGGCCTCCATCTCGGCAGGCGTGACTCCGGGGTCTTCTCCGCCGGCGATGGCCAGAATCGGCGCGGCGATGGTGGCGACGGTGGGCACAGAGTCGGGGCGCGTGCTGAGTCCGGCCTGCACAGCAACCAGCGCCTCGGGGGTGAGCCTCATTTGGGCGCGCAACGCGGCCACGACTTCGGGATGACGCTCACGCGCGGTTGCCCCGATCAGAGTCTGCGCCATGTCGTCAAAGAGCTGGGCACTGCCGCCGGACCGCGCAAGGGCGATGGTGGCAGCGCGGCGCGAGCGATTGGCCTCGGCATCCGGCTGCGGCTTGGAGCAGACAAAGGCCAGCCCGCGCACTCGCTCCGGCGCCTGACGCCAAAGCTCCAGCAGCACGTAGCCGCCGATGGAACAGCCGGCAAAAACTGCCGAGGACAGCTTCAATTCATCGAGCAGCGCGAGAACATCGGCGGCCAACTGCGCCACCGACAGCACCGGCGCATCTGGAACCGCTGAAAAGCCGCCGATCGGCAGCGTGCCCAGTTGGGAGCCGCCGTGGCCTCGCAGGTCGGGAACAATGGCGCGCACGTCCCTCAGCTTCTCAATCAACGGCTGCCAAAACCGGCCGTCGAGCGGCGTGGGATGTAGAAAGACGATGGGCAGGCCCGCTCCGCTCTCGCGGAAGGCCAGCTTCGCCCCGTTGGAGGTGTAGGTGGAGTCCATACCAACCCAGAATACGTTACGGCATCGGGTACGGCTCTTCGGGAATACCGATCCAGCAGGCCACGTAGGCCACGCCGACCACGCCGCCGGAGAAGAACAGGCCGAGCGCCGTGAAGATGCGCACCAGCGCAACATCCCAGCCGTAGGCCTGCGAGAGGCCGATGCAGACTCCGGCGATCTGGCGGCCCATGCGCGGGCGAACCAGCGGCCTGCCGGAGACCATGTTGCCCACGGGAACCACCGCCCCGCAGCTTGAACAGAAACGCGCGCCCGGCGGCAATCCGACCCCACAGCGTTGACAAAAGAGAGCCATTGTCGATTCCTCCCTCAAAAAATCCTATCAGTGAGAAGATACGGCATTGGCGCGGCGGCGGTTCCCATGGCAATTGCAAGAATGGAAGACGATACCTTCACGGCTGGATAGCGCGATGGAAAATAGCGAAGAAATAACGAAACAGTGAAATGCAGCGAATTTTGCAGATTTTCTATTGACAAGCTCCGGCCAGATGAATGAAAACGACCAATAAAGACACGGTTATTTAAAAACGCACTCCACAATTACAAAATTATCTGCATGGTCAAAAAAATATAAGGGGGGGAGCCCCTTTCCGGGGTATAAACCGGGCAGATCCCTGACAGATTGAACCGGGAGCGCGGATTGGCGGCGAATGAACATAATTGCATTGTGCGCCCGTTGAGACAAATTATATGCAAAAAATATTTATGAGATTGCCCTGCTTCGGTTCCCCACTTTCGTGCGCGGCCTGCGGAGACGGGAGTACAATCGCCCATAGTCTTTCTTGAGGGCTTTCAACTTGAACAGACAAATCACATTCCACATTGCGCGAGCTTTCTTTGCCGATTGCCTTGTCCTGGCGTTGAGCGCTGCCGCGTATGCCCAGCCAGCGGCGCCGAAGCCTATCGACTGGAACAAGGTGATCCTGGTTTCAAAGTCCACGCCGACCTTGCAGGTGGTCACCAACCCCATGCTCAATCCCGGTTCGCCCATCCACGATGGGTCGTTTGCCGCGGTCAAGGCGCTGGGGGCCGACTATGTGCGCTATGTCCCGTGGCTTCCGTATCCCAAGGTAGCGGTGGCCGAACTGGAGCCGCCCACCCCGGAAAAGACCTCATGGGACTTTACCTACATCGATCCGGTAACACAAGATTTTCTGGCCTCGACCAAGGGGCACAGCACGGTCCTCAACTTCAGCACCATTCCCGCGTGGATGTTCAGGACCGACACGCCGGTCAAGTATCCTGACGATCCGAATCAGGTCTTTTGGAACTACACTCAGGGGACCGAGCTGCGCGACCCCAGCGGCAAGGAACTGGGCGACTACTACGGCCGCCTGGTGAGCTGGTATGCGCTGGGCGGATTTACCGACGAGAACGGCAAGCGGCACGAATCCGGCTACCACTACGCGATTCCCATCTGGGAGGTGCTGAACGAAGTTGACTTCGAGCACAATACCACGCCGGAGGATTACACCCTGCGCTACGACGCCATCGTGGAGGGGATTCAGAAGGTCAGCCCGCGGACCCAGTTCATGGGCCTTGCGCTGGCAAATCCCAGCGGCAATCCCCATTTCTTTGAGTATTTTCTGAATCCGAAGAATCACAAGCCGGAGATTCCGCTGGATTATATTTCCTTTCACTTTTATGCGACCCCGGCGCCAGATGAGACGCCCGGCGGATGGCAGCACACATTCTTTAATCAGGCGGATGGATTTCTGGCGGTCACGCGCTACATTCTCGCCATCCGCGACCGGCTCTCTCCCGCGACCAAGATCGATACCGATGAGTTGGGCGTGATTCTGCCCGGCGATAACTCCCCATCGGACAAGATTCCTCCACCGGCGATTTACTGGAACGCGGCGGGCGCGCTCTACGGGTATCTTTATGTGGAGCTGACAAAGCTGGGCGTGGACGTGATCGGCGAGTCGCAACTGGTGGGTTATCCCTCGCAGTTTCCCAGTGTCACCATGATCGACTACACCAACGGCAAGCCCAATGCGCGTTCCTGGGTGCTGCGGCTCATCAAGGAGAACTTCCATGCCGGCGACAAATTAGTCGCCGCGCCGGAGGGAATGTTGGGAACCAGCGACGTTGTGATCCAGGGATTCATCACGCCGCAAGGCAGGAAAGTGCTCTTTGTAAACAAGACCAACACGGAAAAGACGGTGAAGCTGACGCTCGATCTGAGGAATGGAAGTACCTTGACCGTAGATGAGCAGACCGGCGACGATGCGCCCCGCGCGGGCAAAGCGGAGGGCGTTGAACTGAAGCTGGCCCCGTTTGCGGTGACGGTGCTGCGGCTGCAATATAACGACGCCGGGAGGCGGTAGCGACGGCCTGGTATACCTGGAGTATTTTCCGTGAACGTAGCGCCGGCCTCCTGGCCGGCTGTTGCGTGGACCTCCCGGTCCACGCCGCACTCTATACGATTAGGAAATAAGCTCTAAAATACGAACGGCGCCGGTGCCTTTACACGCCCCGGAAGGGAGTGTGCAGGCGCTTGCGGGCGGTGTCGGCGCGGCTGGTGTTGGGTCCGACGTCGATGGCCATCTGGTAGTCGCGCACTGCCAGTTGCCGCTCGCCGTTCATGTCGCGGCACTCGCCGGCGGCCAGCAAAGATCGGATTTTCAGCTCCGGGCCAACATTCTTCGTTCCCGCGGCCTGCTCGTAGGCCTGCGCCGCCTCGCTGAAATGGCGCTGGCCGCGCAGGGCGTCGCCCAGGCCAAAGAAGGCCAGCTCAAGCCGCGCCTCGGCAAAGTAGCCGGGGCGATTGCTGTTGGCCACAATCTCGCGGTAGGCCGCCACCGCGCCCATCCCCTCGCCCGCGTCCTTGCGCAGGTTGGCCTCTTCCAGGCAAAAGAGAAAGTCGCGGGGGTACAAGCTCTTCAGGCCGCGCACTACTTCGATTGCCTGCTTGTAGCGGGCCTCGCGGCGCAAAAACAGCGCAATCACGGTGCGCGCCTCAATGCTGGTGGTCACGCCGCGATTGCCGGCATCGTCGAGCATCGCCATGCCGCGCGACTTGGAGCCGGTGATGCCGGCAAAGCCAATCATGATTTTGAAGGGCCAGGGCAGCGCGCCCACCACGTATTCGTAGACGCCAGCCACCAGCTTGGCGTCCACATAGTCGGGGTCCAGTTGCAGCACGCGCTCCTCGTCCTCGCGTGCTTTGGTGGCCAGACGGAAGCCGGAGCCATAGCCGCGCTCCACCATGGCGACGTAGGTGCATTTGAGGCTGCGCACCCAGCCGCGGGCATAGAGGGCGTCGATGTCGTTGGGATCGCGGTTGATGCGCCAGTCGGCCTCATGAATCGCCTCGTCGGCCAGGCCCAGGATGCGGTCGCGCGTTCGGGGGTCTTCGGCGGTGGCGTGGCGGCCGGTCAAAAAGCCGTCGTTGGCGTAGAAGGTGGTGTCGAGCAGGTCGAGCCGGTAAAGCTCCTGGAAGAGCACGGCGTTGAGCAGCAGCGCGGTGGCCTGCGGATCGCCGGGATGCGCCGCGTGAAAGCGCGCGAAGCGCTCCACCGCGCCGGGATAGTCCAGGTTGTAGAAGCGGTCGTAGGCCTCGCGCACCAGCGGCTCGCGGTTCAGCGGGTTGGTATGCGCCGCAGAGGCCCAGCCGAGGCTGGATGCCGCCAGCAACACAAATACCCAGGTGCTTCTCCAGCTTGAAATGCTCTTCAAATGAAGTTTCCCCCTCATTCGCCCTGGAGTTCATGTTAAAGGATGCGAATTTCAGGTAGTGTCCAAATTTGGCTTTTAGCGATACTCGGTATTCTTTTGACGCAAATTCTGTTCCCACCAGCCTGTAACGCAAAGTTTTTCCGAATCTCTAAGACTCTGAAATACTATGCTTTCTGGATCGGGAGGTTCCCTTGCGGAATCGCCTATCTTCCAGACGTACCCGAAGTCCCGGTGCCATCTGATCCCCAATGTTTCATATTCGACGAATCCATACAGATATAGACTCCGGGTACCATTTGCTATGTCCTGAGAGAAAGACTTCAGACTGAGAGGGACATAATCATTCCAAATGGGGCTATAGACGGGATCTGTGGAGGGTTCAACAGTGTTAGAAAAAGGCGTGAAATCCTCGGGGCTTGCTTCCGAAAGAGGCCACTCTCGAGCGGTGACCAACACAAATCTTGCAGCGCCATTTTTGATAAAGGCGTTAGAGTGTCCAATGTTCGTTATTTCGATACAAGTGTTGAGGTTCAATCCATCATCCAATTCCACTTCATGAATATCAATCTCAATCCCGTGAACCTCAAGATTCAACCGAGCCCGCTCCCTGTGGACCTGCGTATCCATTTGTTCCCTAATCAGATCAGCTTGCTGTTTGGCAACTTCTACGCTGGCGACAGTTGCCTCAGCGGCAGCGTGGGTTTCGACAGACTGCCAAGCAATAACGAGAAGGGTCAAGAATAGCGCCCAGGCGGTTACTCCCTCTGGCCATGCAAAAGTATCGACCCAGCTTGGCGGATACTTGGGCTTGTTTGTTGACTTGGCGCCCTTGTCTGCATCAAGTGTGGAGATCGAAACATTTGGACTACCCGCTTGAGCATTGTCCAGATTCTCTGCCTTGCGGTTTTCCGCATAACGGGACATACAAAGAACTACTATGATCGAAATGAGGAGCAAGATCATCGGCCAGTATTTGGAAGCCGACTTTTTCCACATAATGCTGAAATTGTACCCCTGGGAGTTGAGCCTGTGGATTTCAAATTAGCACACTACCGAATTCCGCCACGGATTCCAAGGATGCAGGCAATCCATTAGTATTGAAGCCATGCCCATCCCCGACCGGCTGCACCCGACCTTTGTCCAAGCTCGCCCGCCCGCGATTGACCGCATTGAGGAGGCCCGCAAGCGCCTGATCGTCGCACTCGATGTGCCCGACGCCGCCTCGGCGCTCACCCTTGTGGGCCAGTTGGAGAAGAACTGCCAGTGGTTCAAAGTGGGGCTGGAGCTGTTCGTCGCCGCCGGTCCCGCCGTGGTTGAGCCGCTGGTGACGCGCGGCCACTCGGTCTTTCTCGACCTGAAACTCTACGATATTCCCAATACCGTGGCCGGAGCGGTGCGCTCGGCCGCCTCACTGGGGGTGAAGATGCTCACCCTGCACGCCGCCGGCGGGCCTGTCATGCTGGCCGCCGCGCAGTCCGCTCTCGATGGGATTGAGAACCCGCCATTGCTGCTGGCCGTGACCGTGCTCACCAGTATGGACGAGGCGCAGGTGAAGGCCGTCGGAGTAGACCGCTCGCCCGCCGAGCAGGTCGAATTGCTGGCGCGTATGGGCCTCGCAGCCGGAGTGCGCGGCTTTGTCTGCTCGCCGCAGGAGGTAGCCAGCCTGCGCGCGCTCACCGGGCCGGAGGGTGTGCTGGTGATTCCCGGCGTTCGCCCGGCAGGCGCGGCCATCGGCGACCAGAAGCGCATCGCCACTCCCGCTGAAGCCCTGCGCCTGGGCGCCAGCTACCTGGTGATTGGCCGGCCGATTACGCAGGCCGCTGACCCCGCCGAAGCCTCCGAGGCGATTTTAGAGGAGATGGCCGAGGCGCTGGAAGCGTAGCAGCTTTTTCCCGGCAGGGCATTCGCATTTGGGTTTTTGTCGGGTATAGATGCACAAATCCGCCAATATGCGGGCGTTGTAAGTCATGTAACAGGGCACGACAAATGTTCCCGATGATGAATTATGCAAATAGCTCGGAGGGTATGGACGGTCTGCTTACATTTTTGGGAACGGGAACCTCAATGGGAGTTCCCACGCTGGGCTGCCAGTGCGCGGTCTGCACGTCGGAGGATGGGCGCGACCGGCGGTTGCGGCCCTCGGTGCTGTTGCGCTGGAGCGAGAAGGGTCGCGAGCGCGTCGCGGTGATCGACACCGGCCCCGACTTCCGCGAACAGGCACTGCGCAACGGCCTCACACGCGTGGACGCGGTCTTCTACACCCACTCCCACGCCGACCACATTCTGGGCCTGGACGACCTGCGCCCGCTCAGCTTCACCGTCTTCCGCGAGGGTGGCCCGATTCCGCTCTACGCCTCACCGGAGACAGCCGAGGTGCTGGAGCGCATCTTCGACTACACATTTTCGCCCGGCGCCACCTATCCCAATCGTGCGCGGGTGCAACTGCGGCCGCTCGCCGAGCGCACTCACGTTCATGGCGTCGAGTTTCTGCGCGTGCCGGTGCAGCACGGCGAGATGGAGATCGCCGGCTTTCGCTTTGGCGGCGCCGCCTATCTGACCGACGTGAGCGCCATTCCCGAAGCCAGCTTTGCTTTGCTCGAAGGGTTGGAGCACCTGGTCGTCTCCGCGCTGCGCCACAA
>Ga0302319_10004738_pt1 | contig 27800 bp, 16 predicted proteins | sample Bog_T0_2_FD_203319 | JGI IMG/M metagenome (GOLD analysis project Ga0302319, IMG submission 203319) | Peat permafrost microbial communities from Stordalen Mire near Abisko, Sweden - Bog_T0_2 | ecosystem: Environmental > Terrestrial > Soil > Wetlands > Peat | place: Sweden: Abisko, Stordalen Mire... | reverse complement strand
GAATTTTGCCGGAGGGGGCGGAAGCACCGCGGGGGGCGGCAGCGGGACTTTAATGCTCAGCGGCCAGAGTACTTATACCGGGGCGACGACCTTCAATCTCAATAATGGAATTGTCCAATTGATGCCGAATCCCCTGACGCTGTTGCCCGTGAATAACGTCCTGCCGGCGACCAGCGATTTCATTTACGGCACCCAAAGCGGCGCCGCCCACGCTGCCACGCTCGACCTGAATGGAGACAATCAACAGTTTGCTTCGCTCTCCGTCGGCACAGGTTTCACGGCGGGCGGCACGTTCACGATTCAAAATAGCGGCGGCAATGGCGGCGGTTATGCTTCGATTCTGACCGTGAGCGGTTCGATCACACCGGCGACGGAGTTTTCCGGCGTCATCACCGATGGGATCGGGGGCATCTCCCTGGTGAAAGGCGGCTCGAACACGCTGGCCCTGTCCGGCCAGAACTCCTACTCCGGCACGACCACCGTCACCGGCGGAACGCTGCTGCTCGATTTCTCCCAAAACACTGCGCAAACCTCAAACATCCTTTATAGCGGCGTCGTGGGTTCCGTCCTGAGCATCGGCGGCGCCACGCTCAGCGTTACCGGTGGAACCGGCGTGACCGACTTCCAGCAACTCTTTGGCCTGACCGCGACTCCAGGCGGTTCGACCATATTTCTGAACCAGAATGGGGCCACGAACCTCGTCCTTGAACTCGGCGCCCTCGCTCAAAATCGGGGCGGCGTCGTGAACTTCAGCGTTATTCCTCTTTCTTCCGGAGTCATAGCCACGACGACCAGTTCCAATGTGAACGGCATTTTGGGCACGTGGGCCACTGTCGGTTCCGGGAGCACCCTGGCCTACGCGACGCAGACAGGTTCGGGCAACCAAATCGGCGCCTACACGGGCGGCACGCCGGCTGGTTCGACCCTCGGCATGACCAGTGCCGCGAGCAACTATACACTGGCCGCCAGCGCCACCAATACCGCCGCGGCGCCCACGGGCAATACGCTGCAATACACCGGCGGCGCCGGAGCGATTGAAATTGGGGGCGGAGCCAGCACGCTCACGCTCAATGGCCTGATGAACTCAGGCACGGGCGCTTTGACGGTGCAATCCACGGGCGCCACCACGGGTGGTCTGGTCATCGGCTCCAACCTGGAACTGGACATCGTCACCAACTCCCAAGGGATCACGATTTCGAGCGCGATCAAAAACAATGGCGGCGGCGCCTCCGTGCTGACGACGAGCGGAACCGGCACGGTGACGCTCTCGGGCGCCAATACCTACACGGGAGGCACTTTCCTCGATGGCGGGACACTCGCCTTGGGATCGGCGCAAACCGGGACGACGAGCGGACCGATGGGCGCCTCGGGCCCCATTTACTTTGGCGGCGGCGCGCTCCAGTACAGCGCCGGCAATACGACCGATTACTCCGGCCGGTTCAGCACCCTTCCGAATCAGGCGGTCAGCATTAATACCCCCGGTGGCGTGAACGTGGCTTTTGGCACGGCTCTGACCAGCGTGGGCGGGAGCCTGAACAAGACCGGCGCCGGAAATCTCACGCTCTCGGCGGCCAATACCTACAACGGTGGGACAATGATCCAGGGAGGAGCGCTGATCGTCAACGGCTCGATCGGCGGCGCTGCCACGGTCGAGAATGGCGGCACGCTCGGCGGTATCGGCTCCGCCGGGAATGTGGAGGTGCTAAGCGGCGGCAATCTCGAACCCGGTTTATTGGCTTCCGGACCGTCGTTTGGCGTCTTCACGGCGTCCAGTCTTCGCTGGGATGGCGGCGGCGAGCTGGTCTTCGACCTGAGCGCCACGAGTAGCGCTTCCTCAGAATTCTCGCTCGGCACAGGCGCCCTGGTTGAAGGCTCAGCCGGCCAGTATGCGTTCAAATTTCTCGGCGGCGGCGAGGCGGGAGAATCTTACGATCTCGTCAACTTTGGCTCCACGGACTTTTCCTCCGCTTCGGCCTTTACGGCCACGGATCTCGCGCCCGGCCTGACTGCGGCTTTCACGCTGACCAACAGCCAGCTTGAGGTCCAGCTTGCCGTGCCCGAACCTTCGACATGGTGGGCGATCGCATGGGGCGCCGGAATGTTCGCCGGGCTGCGCCGGTTTCGCCGCGGGTTGCGAGCCTGAGGAATCGCGATCACTCCGCTTGCCAGCGCCGCACGTATCACATTGCCCTCAGATCATTACACGGTCGACACGTAATTGGCGCCCAGATCATCAAACATCATAAAAAATGAGAAAACCCCACCGTTTCGCCCTCGCCAAACTGATCACCGGCATCGCGGTGGCCGCATGCTTCGCCGGACAGAGCGTCATGGCAGTGGTCAATACTCCTGATGCATTTAGTCCCACAGCGACGGATCTTTCGGTGAACTCGAACTACGCCGCAACCCCCTCATCCTCCAAGGACGTGGAGTTTATAGGGCCTTACACCGGTGGGTTGACGTTCACGGTCAACGGGGCTGCGCTCAACTATGGCACCTTGAACGATCAGGACACTTCCCAGAGCCTCGTCATTACGGACACCTCCGGCACGGCGGGCACGATCACGCTCAACACGGCGGCGAATTCGGTGAGCGGCACCTCCACCGATCTTCTTTATGTTGAATCGGGCGCCAACCTCACGATCCAGAGCGGGGCGGGCACGACGTCGCTCGTTCTGGCCACCGCCGGCACGATCGACAATAGCGGCACGCTGACCCTCAACGGGCCGGTCAGCATCACTGCGGCGTCGGGCACCATGGACTTCATTGGCAGTAGTGTGACGACGATGAACGGGAATCTCTCCATTGCCAATGCCGTGCGCGTCGAATTCGACAGCGGACTCACGGGCGCAGGGCAGATTCAGGTCGGGACAACCGGCACGAGCTTGAACGATTCAAGCTCGACCACCACGCATTCCGCTACTGTTCCCATAACCGTCAGCAACGCGATCGGTCTGAATATCAACAACGTCACTTTTACCGCGGGAACATTTAACTCTGCCAGCGTCTTCTACACCCCGGGCTCGTTCCTCACCGCCATTGGCGGAACCACCAGCACCCTTGCTTCAATCACGTTCAGCGGAGTGATATCCGGTAATTCCGACGTTGTCATCTCCAACAGCGCGTCGACCAACAGCACCAGCGGTGGTGGTGGCGGCGGGGCTGTCGTGCTGGGGCTCGCCGGCACGAATGGCAGCGCCAGCGGCTACGAAACCTATACCGGAAATACGATCTTCAACGGCAATGGCACTGTCACCCTGGCGGCAAACAATATCTTGCCCACGAGCACGAATGTGATCGGCCCTGTTTCGTCGGGTAACACGGCCACTTTTCTTCTCAACGGATTCAATCAAACCATCGCTTCCCTTTCTGACGGAAAAACCGTTTCCAGCAGCATACTTTTGACCATCGAGAATGGCGGAACTGCGAATTCGACGCTGACCATCGGCTCATCGCTCGCGGGAACTCAGCCGAATACCGGTTTTTCCGGGGCGATCATTAATGGAAGCGGAGGCGGCGCCTTGGCGATCGACAAGATCGGCTCCAATTCCCTCACCCTGTCGCCCTATGCCAGCGGCATCAATACGTTCACGGGCGGTGTGACGGTGAACGCAGGCGCCTTGAGCGCAAGCGGGAGCGGGGCGCTGGGCTCCGGGTCCGTGACCGTCGTTCCTACCGGAAGCGGCGCCGCCACCCTCAACGCCACTACACCGTCACTAGTCAATGTCACCACATTGAGCGTGAATAACAACGGCACGACCGGCGCGCTCGGCACGGTCAATCTCACGAGCAACACCAGCCCTGCGATTGGCTCGTTGAGCGGAAATGGGAATGTGTCCCTCCAGGGCTCCAGCGGCACCAACCTGACTATCGGGACCAGCACGAATCTAAGCGCCAACTTTTCCGGGGTGATCAGTGAAACAAACGTCGGCAAAGGCCTGGTCACCGTCGGCGCGGCCGCCAGCGGTTTCACTGGCACTGTGACCCTCTCCGGCCCGAACACATTTACCGGCGGGGTGACCATCAACAGCGGCACATTGCAACTAGGCAGTTCCGGAGCGCTCAACAGCACGGTGGGATCGCAGAATGCCGTCACCTTCGGGTCAAGCACCACAGGCGCACTGGCCTTGACTGGCAATAGCGTTACAATCTCCAGCCTCAATGGCAGTGCGTCCGGACCGGTGGTGGAAAATGCCAACGGTTCCAGCGTGTCGAATGCCATGCTTACCGTGGGCAATAGCACCAACGCCAGCAGCACCTACGCCGGGGTAATCCAGAACGGCAGCGGGGGAGGGACACTCGGCTTGATGACGGCGGGCACTGGCACTGTGGCCCTCTCCGGCGCCAACACCTACACCGGCGCGACCACGGTCACTGCGGGCTCTCTGGTGGTTGACGGTTCGATCTCCGGGAGCGCTGCTACCGTGCAGACGGGCGGCACGCTGGGAGGTTCCGGCACGGTGGGCAATTTAATTGTGCAAAGCGGTGGAACCGTGGCGCCCGGTTTGGAGGCATCCGGGGAAACCATTAAAACGCTGACGGCCTCGGGATTTACCTGGAACGGCGGCGCCACGATGTCCATGGAATTGAGTCCATCGAGCAGCGCTTCGGACGAGCTGTCGCTAGGGAGCGGCGCGTTGACCGAAGGGACGCCTGGGACGTATCAGTTCAACTTCCTCGGTGGCGGCGAGGCGGGTCAGACTTACGATCTCGTCAATTTTACCTCGACGAACTTCGCCAGCGCCTCGGCGTTTTCGGCCACCAACCTTGGGTCTGGCCTGTCGGCGAACTTCGAACTGAGTGGCAGCGAACTTCAGGTTCAAATCCAGGCCGTGCCCGAACCTTCGGCCTTGGGGGCGTTCGCCTGGGGTTTCGGAATGCTCATCGGGTTCCGGAGGTTTCGCCGCGGCGTCCGAATCTGAGGGAGTTGCAATCACTGAGCCCGGCGTGCGCCGCGTGAAGTTCGCCGCCATCGTATGATAACGCGAATGTCACGAAGCCGTCACGCGATTGGCACAGTGATAACCGGTGATGTGGGCTGAAATGCCCTGCGATCCGCTGTCGTCCCTCATCGTCAGCGATCCTCGCAAGCTCGATTGCTTTTTGAAATCTCATCACGCCAGTGCCCGTAATCTCTAAAGCGCTGAAATCCAATCTTTTCCATCGATTTTAATACCTCGCATCCGCTCCTTTCGACCATCTCATCAATGATCCAGATCCGCTCTCAATCCCGCCGTTTACCCGGAGAATCTCAGCTTTCCATCGCGCGCCTGCCCGCTTCGAGAACGCGCGGCTTTACCCTCGTCGAATTGCTCGTCGTCATCGCCATTATCGCGATCCTTGCCGCTCTGCTCTTCCCGGCCTTCACGTCGGCGCGACTGAATGCGAACAAAACGTCGAGCATGAGCAACCTCCGCCAACTTGCATCGGGGTTGATGATCTATGCGCAGGACAATGACGGCTTGATCCCTCCGCAAGGCGAATCCTATCCCACTTGGGCGAACTCGGTGCAATCCGCCTATGCGACGGCATGGTACAATTCCGTTCCGCGGCTCGCCGGAACGAAGGGGTTGGCGGACTTTTCCCGAGACCAGTCGGATTTCTACACGCCGCTGAATATCACCTTTGTGCGCGCGGCCAAATATCCGACGACCAAGTCCACGGCGCCGCTCTTTGCCGTGGCGATGAACTCGAAACTCTACGATTCGACACTGGTCGCCAATGCCAACGCCGTGCGCCTGGCGAACTTTCAGAGCCCTTCGAACACGGTGCTTTTCCAGGAAAATGGCGTTGCGGGCGATACGATTCTCCCGGGTCAGAGCCAGAGCGATTATGACGGCCAGGCCGTGGGCTTCGCTTCACGCACAGTGGCCCGTTACAATGGGTACGCACTGATGATCATGGCGGATGGCCACGTGGCGCAGTACCTGGGTTCGACAGTCGTGAATCCGAATGGCGGGAAAGCGTTTAACCCGCAGAGCCTGGGCGCGGTTTATTGGACGCTGAATACGTCCCAAAACGCCAATAATTAGGGGCGCCAGCGCGAAGTGATCTTGGGATTCGGCCCCTTCCGACAATGATGGAAGGGGCCGATTTGGCCGGCGAGGGCATGATCCAGGGCCGCATGGTTTGATCGGGAAGAGCGTCGAGGAAAGGCATTTCCGACGCCCCACGGCAGGTTTGGCGCGGGGTGTGCTTAAGGTGGAAGTCGATGAATTGCGCCTTTCCGAGAAACTCCGCCGATCCGACCGCCGTGCGCGGCTGCGGAATTCTGTCGCGGGGCGCAAGTCTGTTGATCGTGGCGGTCGGTGCGGTCGTGCTCCTGGGCTGGATGTTGCATTATCCGCTGGTGACGAGTGTGTTCCATGGTTCAGTCACGATGAAGCCGAACACGGCTCTCTGCTTTGTGCTGGCGGGGCTTTCGCTCTGGCTGTCCTGGGCGCCGGCTGGATCGGAAGGGGGGAATTCCCATCGTTTTCGGGCGGGTCGCATCCTCGCGGGGCTGGTGGTCGTCGTCGCTGGGGCCACGCTGGGCGAGGATATCTTCGGGGTCAATACCGGGATGGATGAGTGGCTCCTCCGCGTTGCTGGCGAGGCAAAGGCGCCGCTGCCTGGCCGGATGGCGCCGGCGACGGCATTCATCTTTTTCATCGAGGGGGTGGCTCTTGTCTTTCTGGATGTGGAGTGGCGCCGAGGCTGGCGCCCTGCGCAATGGCTGGCGCCGATCGGGTTGGTTGCCGGGATTATCGGTTTGCTCGGTTACGTTTACGGGGGCGAACCGCCTTTCCGGCTTGCGGTTTACGGCTCGATGGCGGTTCATACGGCCGCGCTTTTTGTCGCGCTTGGGGTCGGCGTGCTTGGCGTCCGCCCGGATCGCGGGTTAATGGCGATCATTACCAGCGCGCACAGCGGAGGGATGATTGCGCGCCGTCTGGCGCCGCTGGCTGCGACGCTGCCTTTTCTCGTCGGCTGGCTTCGGCTGAAGGGGCAGCACGCCGGCCTCTACGGAACGGAATTCGGGCAGGCGCTCTATGTCACCTCGAATGTCGTCCTCATCGGCGCGCTGATCTCCCTTGGCGCCAGCATGTTGAATCGGCTGGACGCGAAGCGCACGGAGACCGCGGAATCCCTGCAGCGAACGGCGGCGAATCTGGACCAGCGGGCGCGGGAGCTCGAGGAAAGCGGCCGCCGCTTCCGCTTCCTGGCGGACAATATGCCGCAGCTTATCTGGACATCGGCGCCCGATGGCAATCTGGAGTACTACAACCGGCGCTGGTATGATTACACCGGGTTGGACTTCGAGCAGGCAAAGGAGTGGGGCTGGCGGGCGATCGTGCATGCCGAGGACCTGGAGAATTGCGTGAGCCGCTGGGGGACGGCGCTGGCCGAGGGCGGCGACTACGAAGTGGAGTATCGGCTCCGCCGGGCGGCGGATGGGGAGTATCGCTGGCATCTTGGGCGGGCCTTTCCTTTGCGGGACGCGGACGGCGCGATCGTTCAGTGGATCGGCACCTGCACGGATATCGAGGACCAGAAGCGCGCTCGCGCCGCGCTCGAACGGCACGTGGAGGAGCGCACGGCGGACCTGGCCGCGGCCAACGTGGCGCTCGAGGAGAAGCAGCAGTTTCTCGAAGTGCTGTTGAATACGATTCAGGTGGGAATTGCGGCCTGCGATGCCGGGGGAAATGTGACGGTGCTCAACCGGACGGTGCGCGAATTCTGCGCTCTGCCCGCCGAGGAGGCGGCGATTTCGGTTCCCTACGAGGAGCGCCCCGCGCGCTACAGTCTTTATTATGCGGACGGCCGGGAGCTGATGCGGCCCGAAGACGTGCCGCTGGCCCGCGCGATGCGCGGCGAGTCGGTGCGCGAGTTTGAATACCTCATCATGCCGCCGGGCGGCGGGCGCCGGGTGGTGGCGGCCAGCGGCGAGCAGATCCTGGCGCCGGATGGGCGCAAGCTCGGCGCCGTTGTCGCCATCCACGACATCACGGCGCGGAAGATGGCCGAAGCGGATGCGGACCATTTCCGGCAGGCCTTCGAATTTGCCGGCACCGGCATGGCCATCGTCGGGCTCGACGGAAAATGGCTCAAGGTGAACCGCGCGATCTGCGAGATCACCGGCTATGCCGAGCCGGAACTGCTCAGGAAGACCTTTCAAGCCATCACGCACCCCGAGGACCTGGAGGCCGATCTCGGCCAGATGCGCGAGCTTCTGGAGGACAAGGCGCGCCATTACCAGATGGACAAGCGTTATATCCGTCGGGATGGCGGGATTGTCTGGATTCACCTGACCGCTTCGCTCGTCCGGGAGGACACCGGCGCGCCCATGCACTTCATTTCCCAAGTCCAGGATATCACCGCGCGGAAGCGCGCCGAGGAAGCGCTGCGGGAGAGCGAGGAACGCTTTCGAGACTTGTTTGAAAACGCCAGCGATCTGATTCAAAGCACGGCTCCGGATGGACGCTTCCTTTTCGTCAACCGCGCGTGGAGCGAAACGCTGGGCTATGCGGACGGCGAACTCCAGGGCCTGGGCGTGTTTGACATCGTCCATCCGGACCACAGGGCGGAGTGGGCGACGGCTTTTCGGCGGGTCATCGTGGGCGAGAATCTGCCCACCGTGGAGACCGCATTCATCGCCCGGGACGGACGAAAAATCCTCGTGGAAGGAAACGCCCACTGCCAGTTCCGCAACGGGCTGCCGGTGGGGGTGCGCGGGATTTTCCGGGACTGCACCGAGCGGCGGCGAGGCGAGGTGGAATTGCGCGCGGCGAAGGAAAGCGCAGAAGCGGCCAACCGGGCGAAGAGCCGTTTCCTCGCGAACATGAGCCACGAGATTCGGACGCCGATGAATGGAGTGATCGGCATGACCAGCCTGTTGCTCGACACGCCTCTGGACGAGGACCAGCGCGACTACGCGGGCACCATCCGGGCCAGCGCGGAGAATCTCTTGACTGTGATCAACGACATTCTCGATTTTTCGAAGGTCGAGGCCGGGAAGATTGCGCTGGAGACGCTCGATTTCGATGCGCAGGACGTGCTGGAGGAGACGCTTGAGTTGCTCGCGGAAGCCGCGCAGGCGAAGGAAATCGAACTCGCGGGCCGCATGGCGCCGTCTGCGCCGCGCGGCTTCCGGGGAGATGCCGGGCGTCTGCGCCAGGTGCTGACGAATCTCGTCGGCAATGCGATCAAATTCACAGCCAGCGGGGAGGTCGCCGTGCGCCTGGAAGTTGCGGAGGAGACCGAGTCGCACGCGACGCTCGTTTTCAGCGTGCGAGACACCGGCGTCGGCATCGATCGCGCGAAGCAGGCCGGGCTGTTCGAAGCGTTCAGCCAGGCTGATGTCTCCACCACGCGGAAATTTGGCGGGACCGGCCTTGGCCTGGCAATTTCCAAACAACTGGTGGAACTGATGGGCGGTCAGATCGGGCTGGAGAGCGCGCCTGGCCGGGGTTCGACCTTTTGGTTTTCCGCGCGGATGCAAAAACAATCCGAGCCTTTCCACGGTGGCGAAATCGCGCGGGCGCTGGACTGCGCGCGGGCATTGATCGTGGACGACAACGCCATGAGCGCGGAATGCCTTCAGGCGCAGTTTACCGCCTGGAATATCCCGAACGCGTACGCCGCCGATGGCGCCCGCGCGCTGGAGATGCTCCGTGGGGCCGCGGAAGAGGGATATCCCTTTACGGCGGCCATCCTCGACCTGGGCATGCCAGGGATGGATGGGCTGGCGCTGGCGCGGGCAATTACCGCGGACGAAAAGCTGGCCGGCATCCGCCTGATCCTTCTCACGGCGCGCGGGGTGCGGCTGACCGAGGCCGAATGGGGGGCCGCGGGCATCGCGCATTGTTGCGCCAAGCCAGTGCGGCAAGCGGCGCTTTTCGATTGCCTGGAGGGCGCTCCCGCGCGTGGATGCGCGGCTTCCCGAGCCGAAGCCTCGGCGCTTCCGGAACTCGCGGAGGCGCCTGGCGCGCGGCGCATCCTGCTCGTCGAGGACAATCCCGTGAATCAAAAGGTCGCGCTGGGGCAATTGCGAAAACTCGGCTACCCCGCGGACGCGGTGGGCAATGGATTCGAGGCGCTGGAGGCGCTCGATCGCGTCCCCTACGACATCGTGCTGATGGATTGCCAGATGCCGGAGATGGATGGCTATGAGGCCGCGGCGGCCATCCGGCAGCGCGAATCCGCCGGCCGGCATACCTGGATCGTGGCCATGACGGCGAATGCGATGAGTGAGGATCGCGAACTCTGTCTGGCCGCTGGCATGGATGACTATGTGAGCAAGCCCGTCCGGACGGCGGATCTCGCGGAGGTTCTCGAGCGGGCGCCATTTTCCGCGCCGGAGCCGCTGGCGGTGGATCCCGGCAATATTGCCCAACTGCGCGGACTTTTTGGCGAAGATGACCAGGATCATTTCCGGCGGTTGGTGGCGCTGTTCCGGGAAGACGCGCCGCAATCCCTCGCCGAGATGGACGCCGCGGCGGCCCGCGGCGATGGACGCTCGATCATGCGCCTCGCCCACTCCGTCAAAGGCAGCGCCGCGTATTTTGGCGCGCGCCCGTTCCAGGAGCTTTGCGGCAAGATGGAGTTGGCGGGCGGCGCCGGAAACATGGATGCCATGCCTGGCTTGCTCGCTGCCACGGAGCATGAGTTGAAGCGCGTCCTCGCCGCGCTCGAAAGCGAATCCCTATTGCAAACTTTATGAAGATCCTGATCGCCGAAGACGACCCCATCGCCACGAAAGTCCTGCGCCTCACGCTGCAAAAGCTGGGTCATGAGGTCATCGCCGCCGTCAATGGCGCGGAAGCGTGGGAGATGTTCCACCGCGAGCCGGTCCGCGTGGTGATCAGCGATTGGATGATGCCGGAGATGGACGGCCTGGAACTCTGCCGGCGAGTCCGCGACCGGCCGATGACGCTTTACACCTACTTCATCATCCTGACCGCCGCGCACACCAGCGCCGATGACTATACGCTCGCGATGGATTCCGGGGTGGATGACTTTCTTACGAAACCGCTCAACCGCGATCTGCTGCGCACGCGGCTCTTCGTCGCGAACCGGATCCTGCGCTACACGAAGGAGATCGGGGTCCTGCAGGAGCTCATTCCGATCTGCGCCTACTGCAACAAAATCCGCGATGGCGCGGACTACTGGCAGCGCGTGGAAACTTACATCCGCGAACGCACCGGCAGCCGGTTCAGCCACGGCGTCTGCCCGGAGTGCTTCGACCACCAGGTCGAACTGCTCGAAGCGGAGATGTCCGAGTGTGGAATCGAGAAAACCGGCGGCCCTGGCGGCGCCGGCGCCAGTGAACCGAACGCGGCGCCGCAAGTCTGAGCAGCGAGATTCAAAACAGCGTCGAGGCAGACGGCGGCGTTTTTTATAGGGAGCGGAGCCGAATACCGGGATGGCGCGTTTTTCCCGGCGATCCGCTGAGAAAGGGTAAACGCCGCCTGGGTGTAGACTCGGAAACATACGTCTGCCGGGAAGGCATCGTGCGATTCATGGGCGCCTCCCCGTTTGTGGCAGGCGCCCCATTCACCCTATGAAACGAATCATTGCCTTATTTGCAGTCGCGTGGCTCAGCCTTGGTCTTGTGCGGACCCAGGCCGAAGACGTGTCGGTCGAAGTTTTTTATAACCAACTGTCTCCTTATGGAGACTGGTTGGATGCCGGTGATTACGGCTACGTCTGGCATCCCCGCGATGCGGGCGACGACTGGCGTCCTTACGTGGATGGTCACTGGGCTTACACGGATTCCGGGTGGACATGGCTTTCGGACGAGCCGTATTCATGGGCGGTCTATCATTACGGCCGCTGGACGCAAATCGAGAGTGTTGGCTGGGTGTGGGTTCCTGGAACGGAGTGGGGGCCGGCGTGGGTTTCGTTCCGCTATAGCGATCGGCACGTGGGTTGGGCGCCGCTTCCGCCCGAGGCGGAGTTTGGCGGCCAATTCCGGGAGATTGGCGCATGGTCGGACTCCTATTACGATGTCGGCCCGACAGACTATATCTTCGTGGACGTGCGGAACTTTGGCGCTCCTCGGTTGCGCGACTTTGAACTTCCCTTCAGCCAGAACGTGGCGTTCATCGAAGAGACAACCAACGTGACCAATATCCGCGTGGAGAATAACGTGGCCTTTATCGGCGGCCCCGATTTCGAAGTGATCAACCGGGTGTCTGCGCAAAAGATTCCGCGGCTCCAGTTGGATCGCCGGACGAGTGGATTCGGCGCCGACCCGAATTCCTTCCGCGCTTCGGTGCAGGGCAATTCGTTGAGGGTTGCCGCGCCCGCCATTGCGGCGGCTGGAGCGACTGTGGCTCCGTCAAAAATCGCGCGCAAACTCCAGAACGTGCAGGTCAATCACGGCTGGAAGAATGCGGGTGATCCCGCGGCGGTGCAAAAGCTCCAAGCCAAGTTGAAATCGGAAGCGAAAGTTCCCGCGGGATTGCCCGCGCAGCCGAAATTCCAGAGGGCCGCGGCCACGGCCGGGGCGGCAGCCACTCATGGTGGCAGACCGGCCAACGTTCCCGGAGCGACCGCCGCCGCGGCGGAAAAGCCGTCAGTGAAAACCGAGACGCCGCCGGCCGGAGAAGATAAGAAAGCGGAGCGGAATAAACCCGCACTGTCCGCCTCATCGCCCCAATCCGCGACCCGCACCGAAAGCGAGCCGGTGAAACCCAAAGCGGAGCGTCCCGAGTCCGCGGTCGGTGGTATCCCAGCTTCCCACGAGCCAAAGGCTGAGCCCAAGGCCAATCCCGAGGAGCGTCCTACGAAGCCCGAGGCGCGGCCCAAGCCCGAGGAACGCGCGCCGAAACCGGAAGAGCGGCCCAAGGCCGAGGAGCACGCGCCGAAACCGGAGGAGCGGCCCAAGCTTGAGGAACACGCACCGAAACCGGAACCGCGCGCCAAGCCAGAGGAACATCACGCGCCGCCAGCGGCCGGCGCGGAAAAGGAGAAGAAGAAGGACGAGAAGTAGTCCGAGGACCGCTGGTCCGCAGCCGCCAAATCGGGCGCTGGGCGCAAGCTGGATCTCAGCGGTCGATTCCTCAAACGCGCTTCGTTCCAAACCGGGGAATGTTGAGAACGAAGCAGTGGGGGCGCTGTTTGACGTTCAAGGAATAAATCCATAGGATGGCGCCATGAGCATCGCCGCACCCCATTCGCCGCTGATCTCGCCGGAGGAATATCTCCTGGGTGAAGAGGCAGCCGCGCAGAAGCATGAGTATCTGAATGGAGTGGTGTATGCGATGGCGGGAGGCACGGAGCGCCACAGCGAGATCTCGGTAAACATCCTCGCGGCGCTTCATAGTGGGCTGCGTGGAAAGCCGTGCCGCCCTCACAATTCAGACATGCTCGTGCGGGTGCAAAGCGGGAGCGACCTGCGGTTTTACTATCCCGATGCGTCGATCATCTGCCGGCCGGCGGGACCGGAGGCGCGAGTTCAGGAGAATCCCAGCGTGGTTTTCGAAGTCCTCTCCGAATCGACCGCACGGACGGATACGGGAGAGAAGCGGATGGCTTACCTGACCATTTCCACGCTCGAAGCGCTCGTGCTGGTGGATGCGCGAAAGCGTGAAGTCACCGTCTGGCGCAACGGCGTCGAGGGATGGGTTCCTGAGGTGTTCACCGATTCTGACGCGACGCTCAATTTTGCCAGCGCCGATTGCGCGCTGACGATCGCGGAGATTTACGAGGGGACTGAGCTCTAGAGAAAGGATGCGTCATCCGGCGGCGCTGTCCTCGGATTTCGCGTAACTTTCGGCCCCGCATCTTTCGTCTATAGGCAGCATGAGAAGACGTCGGCTATTCCAATCGGTTTTCGGGCTTCTATTGCTGGGGCTCGTCGCCAGACGTTGGAGAACTTCGGGAGCGTCCGCCGGGGAACCGCCCGTGCTCGATCACTCGCGTGGGGAAGCGCAAGCAACTTCCGGAACTGCGGCGACGCCGCCTCAACAGCCGGCGACGGGTCCAGGAGGAAAGGATTATCCCTATCAAGAGGTGCGAAAGAGCGCCTATGGCGAAGGTGGCGGGCAGTTTTGGGTATTCGAGCCTGCGGCTCTGGTTTCCGCTTCGGCTCCGGGGAGCGCGGCGCGCGCGGCGTTGCCGGTCGTTGTCTTTGTTCACGGATGGGGCGCAATGGAACCCGGAGGCTATGGCGTGTGGATCGAGCACCTGGTGAAACGCGGCAATATTGTGATCTACCCGCGCTACCAGGAGAGCTTGCGAACGCCGATGAAGGACTTCACTCCAAACACCGTGAGCGCGGTGAAGGCGGCGCTCAAAGAGCTTGCGGCAGGCGGTCACACGGCGCCGGACCTAAAACGCGTGGCCGTCGTCGGGCATTCGATGGGTGGCGCGATCGCGCCGAACATTGCGGCGCTGGCTGCGCGGGAAGGGCTGCCGCGTTTTTCCGCCGTGATGTGCGTGGAGCCCGGCAAGGTCCGCATGCCGATGGAGGATTTAAGCCAAATCCAGGCTAATACTCTCATGCTCGTGCTGACGGGAGACGACGACAGAATCGTCCGCGAAGACACGGCCAGGGAGATTTTCAATGGCGCCTCAAACGTGGCGCCGTGGAATAAGAATTTTGTGACGCTGGTGAGTGACGACCATGGAACGCCGCCCCTGCGCGCGAATCATTTCGCTCCGGCGGCGCCTGGCGGAAACTTCCAGGGCGATCCGGCGGATGGCGCCCCCGCTGGGAGAGGCTCACTCCGGGAGCGCCTGTCCGAACGGTTGCGCGGAGAGAAGAAAGATGGCGCCCAGCGGATGGCGGATGCGCTGGATTTCTATGGGACGTGGAAGCTTTTCGATGGTCTGACCGACGCTGCGTTCTTTGGGAAGAATCGCGAATACGCCCTTGGCGATACGCCGCGGCAGCGCTTTATGGGGAAGTGGAGCGATGGCGTTTCAGTGAAGGAACTGAAGGTAATGACGTCCGGGTCCAAATAGCAGCGTCGATTTCGTCACTCCGGGGACAATTCCCAGAACTTTTGGCCAGCTTCGGCCCAGTCGCGGCCCTGGACGGCATCGTGAGCCGCGAGGGCCATTTCACGACGGAGCGAAGCGTCGGTCACGATCTTTTCGACATGGTGCGTGAAGTCCTCCGCATCGAGGGCGCGGGTGACGAAGCCGGTTTTGCCATGGGCGACGAGATCCTTCGGACCTCCCTGGTCGGAGACGACGCAAGGGACCCCGCTGGCCATCGCTTCGAGGATGACATTGCCGAAGGTATCGGTAGTGCTGGGAAAGAGGAAGACGTCGGAGGAGGCGAAGGCGCGCGCGAGTTCCAGGCCGGCGAGGTAGCCGGTGAAGGCGGCGAAGGGCAGCAGGGAGCGCAGTTCTTTGAGGTAGGGGCCGTCGCCGACGAAGGCGAAGACGACATTCAATTGCGGATTGCGGATTGCAGATTGCGGATTGATTCCTTGCCAGCCCGTTTCCTGATGGTGGGAGCCGGTCTCGTGCGAAGTGCTCCATTCGCCGTTGCCAACGGTTGTTCGATTAATGCCGCCGTTGCCGCCGTGTTGCGTGGATTCGGAGCTATATGCCACAGCTTCGGCGGGAGGGTAATGACGAAGCTCGAATGACGAATGACGCTGGTCCGGGGTTGCTGTTTCGGCTGAGGCGGCCGCCGACTCTGCTGTCCGGCAATCTGCAATTCGCAATCCGCCATCCGCCATTCTTCCGGCTGCGGCGACGATCAAATCGAGGTCTTTCTCTTTGGAGACGCGGCCGACGTAGAGGAGGACGGTGGCGCCGGCGGGGACGCCGTACTTGGTCCAGAATTGAGGGTCGCGGCGCGAGGGATGGAAGAGGAGGGTATCGAGGCCGCGGGGGAGGATGCAGATTTTTTGGGAGGCAATTCCGCGGTCGATCCAGGCGCGGCGGTAGCCTTCGCTGTTGACGTAGAGCAGGTCGAGCTGCTCGTAGAACCACTTCATGTAGTTCCAGGTCAGGGTCTCGAGGAAGTTGTCGTCCGTGAGGATGCCGACGTATTGCGGGAAATCGGTGTGGTAGATGCCGCTGGTGCGCAGGCCGAGGACTTTTCCCGCGAGCAGCGCGGTGATGCCGATCGGGCCGGGGGTGCTGATGATGAGCTCGGTGAAGCCCTCGCGCTGGATAAAATCGATCATCTGGAGGATCGGCGGGAAGCTGAGCTTTTGGAGTTCGTACTCGGGGAGTTCGAATTCACCGATGGGCGGGAAGTTTTTGATCGGGATATCAGTGATCTGGATCGAGGCGCGAGAAGTGACGACGGTGAGGTCGTGGCCATTTGCCACGCACGTGGCGGTGAGCTTGCGGATGGTGTTGGCCACGCCGTTGACGTCTTCCAGGGTGTCGGTGAACCACGCGCGCTTGCGGTTTTGCAAGGATGCGGGACGCGCGCCGGCGAGGGCGTCGCAGACGCCGGCGAGCCAGGGCCGGTCAGGCGCCTGGCTGCGAAAGGCGTAGACGTAGGGGGCGAGCGGCGCGAGCACCGGGAGCAGCACGCTGATCTCCTGGATGGCTTCGATGATGTTTCCGTTCGAGAGCTGCTGGACGAAGGTGGTGAAGAAGCGGAAGGCGAGCTGGTTGATGAAGAAGTTCGCGATGACGAAGGCGCGCCGCTCGGGTTCGGTGATGCCGGCGGTTTCACGGGCGAGGAGGGACTTGATCTCACCGCCGGTGAAGGTGGCGGCGAATTGCTTCCAGAGGGAGGCGTTCGCGGGCTTCGCGAGATCGAAGATTTTTCCGCTGGCGATCCCTTCGGCGACGAAGATGAGCTTGTCCGTCCAGGAGAATTCGGTGGGGTTTTCGCCCTCCATGAAGCGGGAGAAGGCTTTCCCGAGGAGGGTGGAGCTTTTCGCGCCGGCGAATTTTTCGCCGACGAAATGGCGCAGGTTATTGTAAAGGCTGTGCGAAACGGCCAGCGGGGTGCCGCCGGTTCCGTGGATGGAGCATCGGCCTTCGCGAAGGTCCTTGAGGAATTCCGGGAGGGTGGCAGCCGGGGTCTCGGTGAAAGCCGAGGCGGGATAGATGCCGCCGTGATCGTCGGAGCCGGCGGTGAAGACTTTTTTCCACGGCTCGGAGTGCGTGGGGATGATCGCGTGGCGGTTGGCGAATTTGTCGATCTTTTCCGGCGTCAGGCCGGAGAGGGCGAAGCGCGCGGCTTCGCTGAGGAGAGTATCGCGATGGCCGTTAATGCCCTCGAAGTGGCGGAAAAGCAGGACGAGTTTCTCGATGTGCGCACGGGAGAGGCGGTCGTCGAGTTGATAGAAGGGGTGGGCGACGGCGTGCGCGATTTGCGCGGAGGCGAGATAACGCTGAAGGTCGAAGATGTTTTCGCGCAGCGCATGGATATCACGGTGCTGCGCTTCGGTGATGCCCCAGACCAGGATGTGGGCTGGACAGCGATCCTCGGGGAAGCGCGCGCTGACTTGTTCGCTGATGAAGGCGCCGGGAAGGCCGACCCGGCGGAAGAACCATTCGGGCGGGCGGCTGCTGAAGCGGGAGTGCAGATGGAGGTCGGCTTTCACGGGAGGGGTATGAGACGCGGCGGCTGGGCGACGATGGCGCGGGTAGAGCTAAGCCGGAAACGGGGATCGGGGCGAAGCATCTCTCATCATTTCCCCGTGACAAAAGCGTGGCGGTTTTGTGACGCCAAGGCGGAAATGACGAAATCAGGATGACGAATGACGATTCGGAGTCACGAGGGACGCGCGTTCCGTAGTGAGCCAGTTCTGGTAGGAGAGGGGCGTGCGATCATAGTGCGCCCAGGCATTCAGGGAGGAGATCTGGGTCCAGATGGGGCGGTGCTGTCCGTCCACCGGATGGATGGAAATGCGGAGGAGAGGATTTGCCGCAAGCTGGCGAAAGAGCAGGGCGTTCCACACCAGGCTCAGGCTTCGCCGCCATGCGCTGCGGACGCTCCAGACGAGGGATTGGGAGAGATGGAGGCGCGCATGGCGCAGGTCCAGCACGCTGCCGAGGCGCGTGGTGTATTCGCACCCGCAATCGCGCAGGGCGGTTTCCGATTCACCGCTGAGGAGCCAGGCGGGGGCGATGAAGCCGGAGGGATCGAGACCGAGTTTTTGAAAATCGGCGCGGGCGGCCCGAACCAGGGCGGTCGCGGTGGGGCGATCGAGATCGTAGAATTCGCCTTCGCCCGCGGTATAGAATCGGGTGGTCAGTTTCTGAACGATGGATTCGGTGGGGCGGCGTTCGCGCTGATGGTAGAAGCCGTGGATGACGATTTCATGGCCGCGGTCTGCCTGGGCTTTCAGCCACGCGCAGAAAGCGGCATCGGCGAGGAAATGGCCGCGATGATGGTGATCCGGAATAACGAGGAGCGAGCACTGCTTCACGCCAAGGCGATCCAGCGCGGCGAGGGCCAGTTCGCAATTCTCCCGAGTATGAGGCGAGACATCGTGGAGCGAGACGACGAGCGCGCGGGGAGCGCCGGCTGCTGCCAGGGGCGAAGCGTCGGAAGGCATCGCGCTCTAAAGCATGCCCGCGCGTTTGCGGAGGATCCACTCGGCGGTGAGAAGGAGGACGACGAGGGAGAACCACCAATAGCTTTGCCAGAGGATCGTATCGCTTTCGATGACGCGGCCCTGGCTCATCGGCGCGAGGAGATCGGCGAGGCGGTTGACGTTTTCCTCGCGAAGGTATTCGCCGCCGGTGGTGGCGGCCATGCGACGCAGCAGATCCTCGTTCAAGTCCAATTGGGTGAGCTCACCGGTGGCGCGCGGCTCGACCTTGAAATCCGTGCGCGCCTTGGCATCGCGCTCGGCGATCGCCACGGATTGGACGGCGACCTCGTAGTTGCCGGGCTCCAGTGAAGCGGTCTTGCCGCGGAAGAGGCCGCCGGCGTTTTCATCGGGAGCGAGCCGGATGGTGGCGATCTTCAGCCCATCGCGGGAGAGAACGGCATCGACCGCCGCGTTCGTGACGGGGCGGCCTTCGCCATCGCGCAGGCGGACGCGGAGATCCGCGGATTCGCCGGGGCGGTAGGTGATGCCGCCGGCATCGATGGAAACGAACTTATCGCGCACGGCGAAGGGCAGCTCGGCGACCCAGTTGGCCGCCTGGTTCCAATACTTCACGTGATACAGATCGGCGACTTCGTAGCGCCAGCGCCAGGAGTCATCGAACGCATGATAGAGCACTTTCCCGGCGCCGAAGGGCCGATAGACCACGGCGGGCAGCTTCCGGGCGCCCACGGCGGCCTCCACGAGCACGGTGGCGCCGGGGAGCGCGGAGGCGCCGGAGATCCAGTGGGGCGGCTGGAGGTGGCTCCAAATCTCGGCATTCTGGGATTTGTCATTGGCGAGCACAAAGGGCGCAAGGCGGGCGGCCTCGGGAGTCAACTGGAGCGCGGTGATACCGTCCCGCACGCCGACTTCTTTCCATTCGACGGGAAACAAGGGCGCGAGCGGCGTGCCGGCGTATTCTTTCAGGTGGCCGAGCGCGCCATCGATGAAGATGATGGCGCCGCCGCGCTTGCCGACAAAATCCTGGATCCACTGGAGTTCGTTGGATTTATCGCTCGCGGAAAATGCGGCGCGCGGCACGTCGCCGAAGAAAATGAGATCGAAGGATTGGAGGAGGGCGGCATCTTCGGGAAACTGATCGGGCTGGCTGCCGCGGACGAAGCCATTATGGCCGGCGGCGGCGCCCGCGATGACCGTGCTCACCTCCCATTGTTCGTCGCGCTCGAACATGTTGCGGATATAGCGCGTCTCCCAGCGCGGGCGCCCATCGAGCAGGAGAATGCGGCGCTTTTGCGTGACGGCGCGGACGCGAAAGCTTCCGAAATTGTTGGCGGGCTCGCGATCGCCTTCGACCTGGGATACGCTGACTTTCAGATCGAGCGGCACGCCCGCGACTTCCACGTCGTTTGGATGGGCCTTGAGGCGTTCCTGGACGACGTCATCGATGGAGAAATCGAAGGGCAGCTTGCGCGCGCCGTGGCCTTCCGTAAGGAGGGATTGTTGCCAGAGCGGCTTGTCGCCATCGGAGATGGTGACCGTGAACGGCAGGCCAGGGGGCATATCGTCCTTGAGCGTAATCGTGCCGTGAACGTTGTCCTTGAAGAACACCGAGTCCGGCCCGTCCACCGTGACGACGGCCAGATCCCGGGGGCGCACCTGGCTTCCGAAACCGACCGTGAAAAGGGGAACGCCGCGGGCCGCCAGGAGCTTCGCGACTTCGATGGGCGATTCTCCTTCGTTGTGCTGGCCGTCACTGAACAGAACCATCGCTTCCCGGCCCGCGCCCGATTGGGCGGCGGCGCTGTTCTTGATGCCGGTGGCGAGGTTCGTAATTTCCCCCTCGGGTTTTGGGAGGGAGGACGGCATGACGGAATCCCTGGCTCCCGGATGCCAGAGCTGGATGGCTTCGGCGCTGACGAGATCGAGCAATTGGACATCGTGGTTTTCGGCAAACTTCGCGAGGAGCGTTTCCTTCCCGCCTTCCAGGAGCAGGGCCTGGAGACGCTGCATGCGGGGCATGGCGTCGAATTTTGCGAAAGCCGCCTGGAGCGGCGAGTTCTCCTGGGTCGCCAGCGCGCTGGTCTCCTTGTCAAAACGCTGGCGCCACTCGGTCTGCCAGCGCCCGGCGGCGTCGATAAGATGCGACAGGTCCTGGATGGCGCGAGTGCGGTCGTCGAGTTGCTTGAACTCGCGCCGCGCGATCTCCGCCGAGGGTTCGGCAAGCTCCCGCCGAAAGGCTTCGATGCGAGCGGCGTCACCCCCAGCTTGCACGCTGAACTGGCGCGCTGCTTCGATCTTCGAGGCAAAATTGCGCACCATGGCGATCCACTGATCCATCGGCGTCTTTTCCTCCCTCCTGGCCTGCTCGGCGAGCGACTGCGCTTCGGCGAGCGCTTCGCCGGCCTTGGGCAGATTCATGGGGGCGGCGCCCTCGGGAAGCATGCCGAGCCGCTGAAGAATCAGGATTTTGCGTCCGGCATCCATGGAGGAATCGGTCAGGCCCATGCTTTTCGAGCCATCGACGAACAGGAAGAGCTTGGAAAGCTGGCCGACGACCTTGCGATGATGCAGGACGGGCCCGCAGAGCATCAGCACGAGCAAGGCAATCGCGAGCGCGCGGAGCGTCGGGAGCAGCCAATGAAAGAAATTGGAGAGGCGCCGGGTGTCCCGGCGATACAGGAACCACGCGCCTCCGCCAAGCGTGAGAGCGAGGGCGAGAGCGGCCCACCAGGGCCAGTCGCCCACAAAGCGAAAACTGGTGCGGATGCCCTCGTTCATGGCGCGCGAACTTTGACGCGCACCCGGGCGAAGCGCTGCTGCAAAAGGATTTCAAAGAACAAGGCGGCGAGCAGCAGCCAGAGCAGCGGACGCCACATCTCCAGGCCGTAGCGCTGCGCATGATCCAAGGCCCGGTACTCGGCGCCGGAATGCACGACGGATACGCCATGCGTTTTTGCGAAGTCCGTGATTTCCTTGGGGGTGAGTTTTTGCAGGTCGGACTCCTTCCGGGAAGCATTCACCACGTAGGCAATGGATTGTCCGGAGGGCGGCGTGATCTTGTAGAGGCCGGGACGTTGCGTGCGCCCGTATTCGGCCACGCCGCGCTCGTTCTTCTTGACGACGGGGATTTCCAGCATCACGCCGTCTGGAGTCGTCAGCATCGCCTTTTTTCCGGCATCGGCGGAGGGAAGAAAAGCGACGATCGGTTTGCCGACCTCGAGATTGCGCGGCGGGAAGACCGTGGAAGCCAGGTAGATCGTGAGGCGCTGCAGCAGCGGGAGATAAAAGGGCCGCATCGGGAGATTGCTCCAGTCCGCGTCCACGGGGATCGAGCATTCAATGACGTGGCCTTCACCGAACGGCTTTTCCACGAGGAAGGGGTCGCCGCTGTCCAGGCGGGCGAGGATGGAAGGGGCGGCCGTGCTGGCATTCGCGACCGCCGGCTCCTTCAAACGGAACCAGAGCTTGATGGCGGCATCGGCGAAGGTTCCATTCCGAGGATCGTTAAAAAGATCTAGGGCGGCGTGGTCGAAGTGCTGCGAGACGATGCCGACCGAGGGCGAGCTCTCCTGGAGATCGCCGGCCAGCGCGCCATAGGCGAGGGGCAGCAGGCCTTTGCCATCCTTGTAAAGCGCGCCGCTGTACCATGCAGGGTCGATGCGATTGCCGGGGAAGATCATCAAGCCGCCGCCGTTTTTGACGAATTCCTCGAGCGCGCGGAGCTGATCGTCATTGAGCTTTCTGACATTGGCGAGCATGACCACGGCGGACTCGGCGAGCCTCTGGGCATTGAGATCGTCGGCCCGGATGACTTTCGTGGCGATGAGATCCGCCAGTTCCACGCGGCCCGCGCTGTAGGGCTGGAGCGCGATTTCCGCAAAGTCGGTCTCGCCCTTGAGCGGCTCGGAACTGGGGTCGCCGTTGACCAGCAGCACGGGCACCTTGTCGCGCACGGGGATGCTGGCGAGGAAGCTGTTGTCGGCCTTCAGCGGGTCAGCGTCGGCGACGACTTCGACGATGTGGGAGCCCGGGGAGTCGAAGGCGTGGGAGAACAGCGCCTGGCCTTTTTCGTGCGCGCCCAGGCGGATCTGCGACGCGGAGACTTCCTTTCCGTCCACCTTGAAATAGACGCGCAACTCCGGATAGGGGACGTCGCCGAAATTCCGGATATTCGCGCGGATCTGGATCTTCTGGCCCACACCGACCATGAGGCGGGAGAAATCCAGGGATTCTACGGCGACGTTGTCTTTCACCTCGGCGCCGACGTCGAAAAACGTGATCTCCGGCGCGATCCGCATTTTCCTCAAGCGCCCGATCATCTCGCCGAGCTGGGTGTCCTCGGTCGCCTCAAAGCTAATGCGTTGGAAATCCGTGAGCACGATCAGATGACGGCTCGACTCGTGCATGCGGCCAAATACGCCCGCGGCATAGTCCAGGGCGGCGGGAACCTCCGCGGCGCCGAAATCGGCGTCGATCTTCTGCAGCGCCTGCGTGAGGCGGGCGAGGTCGTAGGTGGGCTCGTCCAGAAGCTGGGAACCGCCTTCGCCCATCAAGACGATCTGGGCATCGGAGCCGAGCTTCAGTTCGTTCAGGATGCGGCCGGCTTCATCGCGAGCGATGGAGAAATTGCTGACGCCGGCGCGGCTCGCAGCCATGGAGTAGCTGTTATCGAGCAGGATGACGGTGGAAGTCCTGGCATCGCCGAGAAGCTTTTGCGCGCCCTGCCAGAGAGGCCGCGCCATGCAGAGCGCGAGGATGACGGGAATCGCGGCGCGCAGGATCAGGAGCAGGATTTGCTCAATCCGGATGCGGCGCTGGTTGGTGCGAAGGACGGCCTCCAGCAGGTGCATCGCGCCCCATTTCACGATCTGAAAACGGCTCTTGTGAAAGAGGTGAATGATGATGGGGATCGCCAGCGCGGCGGCCCCGAAGAGGAGGGCGGCGTTGAGGAAGGTCATGCCGGAGGGGAAATGACGAAATCAGAATGACGAATGACGAAGGGGATGGCTACTGCGGGGGCTGGCGATGAACGCGGCGCGCAGAAGGCCGGCCCGCGGACGCCCCCTCCTCGCGAAGTGAAACTTCGCCCGTAAGGGCATTCCCAAGTCGAACTTGGGAACGAGGGAATGACCTCCAGCACGGATTCCGAATCGTCATTCGTCATTCTCGCCTCATTCCAGGACAGGCCGCCAGCACCTCTCCCGATAGGCTCGCTGATTTCGTCATTGTTCATCCTCTGACGCGCCTCCGGCTCACATAAGCTGCGAGCGCCTCCGCGTATGGCTGATCGGTGGTAAACGGAACGAGATCGATCCGATGCCGGCGGCAGCCTTTGACCAGATCGCCGCGGAATTTTTCGAGATTGGCGAGGTAGGCCTCGCGGAGGAGCGCGGGATCGAGGAGATGCTTCGCGCCCGCGATTTCGAGCGATTCGAATTGCGTCCAGTTTTTGAAGGGAAAATCCAGTTCGTCACGATCCCAAATCTGGAAGATGAGGATCTCGTGGTGCGCGTGGCGAAAATGGGCGAGCGCCTTGAGGAGGGAGGGCACGTCGCCAAAACAATCGGAAATGATGATGAGCAAGCCGCGGCGGTGCAGCTTGGGGACGAGGTCGTGGAAGACATCGCCCAATTCCGTTTCCCCGCCGGGCCGGTTTCGCTGGAGTTCATCGAGCAGCACCCGGAGATGGCTGACTCTGGAGCGGGGTGGGATGTATTTTCGGATCTTGCTGTCGAAGGTCACCATGCCGACGCTGTCCTGCTGGCCGACCATGAGGTAGGCGAGGCAGGCGGCGAGGCGGGTGGCGTAATCGTGTTTTGTGATTCCGTTGCGACCGTAATTCATCGAGCCGCTGAGATCGACCAGGAGCGTGGCGCGGAGGTTGGTCTCCTCCTCGTATTCGCGGATGTAAAAGCGGTCGCTGCGGCCAAAGACGCGCCAGTCGATATGGCGAATCTCGTCGCCCGGCACGTATTGCCGGTGCTGCTTGAACTCGACGCTGAATCCCTTGTGGGGAGAGCGATGCATGCCCGAGCAAAAGCCCTCGACCACCTGGCGGGCGACCACCTGGAGATTGCCGATCTTTTGCAGATCGCTGGGCGAGAGAAAGTCGGAAACGTGAGCCATGGCGCGCTGCGGCTAAATGACGAAATCAGAATGACGAATGACGAAATGCCCTGGAAGCGCGAACAATGACTGATGCGCCGCGCGGGGCGCCGTATCGTCATTCGTCATTCTGGTTTCGTCATTCTCAACGTTCTCAGAGCACCTTCTTCGAATCGCCCCGCGGCACGACTTTAAGAATGCGTGTGATGATGTCGTCCACTTTGATGCCTTCGGCTTCGGCGTTGAAGGTGGGGACCACGCGATGGCGCAGCACCGGCAGGGCGAGGGCTTCGATGTCGTCGGCGATGACGTGGAAGCGGCCGCGCAACACGGCGCGCACCTTGGCGGCGAGGACGATATTCTGGCAGGCGCGCGGACCGGCGCCCCAGTCGACGAGATCCTTGACCCAGGCTGGGGATTCGGGATTGCCCGGGCGCGTGTAGCGCACGAGATCGAGGACGAAATCCAGGACGTGGTCGGCCACGGGCACTTTGCGAACGACGCGTTGCAACTGCCTGATTTTTTCTCCGTTAATCACCGGCTGGAGTTCGGCGGTGAAGGTCCCCGTGGTGCGGGCGATGATCTGGCGCTCATGTTCCCGCTCCGGGTAGTCCACTTTCACGAGGAAAATAAAGCGGTCTTTCTGCGCCTCGGGAAGGGGGTAGGTGCCCTCCTGCTCGATAGGGTTTTGCGTGGCGAGGACGAAGAACGGCTCTTCCAGCTTCAGGGTGTGGCCGCCGACTGTGACGGCATGCTCCTGCATGGCTTCGAGGAGGGCCGCCTGGGTCTTGGGCGGCGTGCGGTTGATTTCGTCCGCCAGGAGCATCTGGGTAAAGATCGGCCCTTTTTGGAAAACAAACCGCCGATGCCCCGTGGTGGGATCCTCCTGGATGATATCCGTGCCGGTAATATCGGCGGGCATCAGATCGGGCGTGAATTGAATGCGGCGAAACGATAGATCCATCGTCCGCGAGAGCGAGCGAATCATGGCCGTCTTGGCGAGGCCGGGGACGCCCTCGAGCAGGCAGTGTCCACCGGCGAGAATGGCAATCACCAGTTGCTCGATCACCTCCTGCTGGCCCACGATAAAGCGGCCCATCTCCGCGGCAATCTGCTGATAGGATTGCACGAGAAGCGCCGCCGCCGCCTGGTCATCGATGGGATCGGGAAGGGATTTGACGGGATCGGTCTTGGTGGTTGCGGGCATGGAGTGGAAAAGGGGAAGTGTAAAAATCAAAACGCCGTTCGGCAAGCAATGCGGCGAACGGCGTCAAAAACAAGGATGGCGATCAGCGGACCAATCCCCGTGCTGGGTGAGGCTTTATCTGAAATCGAAGGAAGCGCGCGGCGTGGAGCCCCAGGAGGTGGACTGGGCCGAAGCGGAAAACCCCTGCGAGTTCACGGATTGAGCCGAGAACCACTTCTTAAAGCCGGGATCTTCAGCGAGACGGCGGAAATTCGCCAGCTTGGTCGCCAAATCATCCTCGTCGGAAACGGCCTCAGTCACGTAGCTGGTGACGCGAGCCATCTGTGAAGCGGAGTTTTTCGGCAGCCAGACGTCGTGATTGACGAGCGCGAGAGCAACCGCGGCGGCCGCGGAGAGAAAGGCCGCGGCGCGCTGAAAGAAGCGATTTGGCAGTTCCACTTCCAGAACACGCTGACGCTGACCCTCCGTGAGAAGCGCGGGCATATTCTCCTCTTCCATCTCGAAGCCCTCCTCGAGCATCAATGCGACATCGATGGTCTCGTAGATATCGTTCCGATATTCCTCGGAAACGGCGAGCAGGGATTCCGTGTAGAGCCGTTCGTTGGGGCTCAGTTCGTTGAGTGCGTAGTCCGTCAGATCTTGCTGTGTAAGTTTTCCCTTCACCTAGGCCACCCCCTTTTTGAGGTAAATGATTTTTTCGTCCTTTTCGTCGCGATCCATCTTGCCGCGCAAATTGCGCATGGCGGCGTTCAGGAGGAAGCCGACATTGCCGACGCTCAGGCCGGTAATTTCACTGATTTCCTGATAGGAATGGTGATGGTGGAATCGCAAACGGACGACTTCGTATTGGTTTTTCGGCAATTCCTTGACCAGTTCCATGAGGCGTTCCACGCGTTCTTTTCGTTCGAGCTCCATGAGAGGGGTGAGCCCCTCACAACGCTTTTGCTCGAATTCCTGGGCTTCCACGTAAATGTAACGATCCTCTTTTTTCAGCGATTTCAGCGCGCAATTGCGGCACACGGTGAAAAGCCACTGCGAAAGATGCCCCTCGATGTTCTCCTGCTCCTGATTGTGCAGGCGCATGAAGGTCTCCTGGACGACATCCCGGGCGCGCTCCAGTTCGCCGACAATGCTCATTGCATATTGCAAGAGGGGGCGTTCGTAGCGTTCGAGGGCGGTCTGGACCCAGGCGGCTTTCTTTTTTTGTTTTGTGCCAAACATGGAGGTTTCTTTCTGGAATGGGGTTACGGGGTAGATAACCCTGGCAGGGCATATTTGCTGGAGATTTTTTTGCGTCGTTTCATTTTTTTTGAAAAAAGGCCTTTTCTCTGTGTTTTTGCCGCTGGGCCCGCGGGGGAAATGACGAAAACAGAATGACGAATGACGATCGGAGGGCGCCCCTTTTCCTCATTCGTCATTCTGGTTTCGTCATTTCTCTTTCCTTGCACAGGCCGTGCGACGGCTCTACACAAACACTTCAATGAAACGGTTCGCCATCCTCATTCTCACCCTGTGCAGCGCCGTCGTTTTGCGCGCCCAGGATCCAGCCACATTCGAAGTGGGGGGATTGACCTTTGATCGCCCCACGGATTGGAGCTGGGTCCCCGTCACCTCCCCCATGCGCAAGGCGCAGCTCAAAATCCCCGGGGAAAAGCCCACGGAAAGCGCGGAAATCACGTTTTTTTATTTTGAAGGCGGAGGCGGCGGTGTGCAAGCCAACGCCCAGCGGTGGGTGAATCAATTCCATGGCCCGGAAGGCGCGGCGAAGATCGAGGAGCAGAAAATTGGCGGGCTGAAAGTGACGATGGTCAGCACGGAGGGAACTTTCAGCAGCGGGATGCCCGGCGGCCCGACCACGGCGTTGGAGAACTACGCTCTGGTGGGCGCCATCATCGAGGACAAGGAGGGGAACGTCTTCGTGAAAATGACGGGCCCCGCCGGTTTGGTGAAGGAATCGCAAAAGAAATTCGTCGCCTTTATCACGGCTGCGATCGAGTCGCGAAAGTAGCGACGGA
>Ga0302319_10004737_pt1 | contig 27800 bp, 18 predicted proteins | sample Bog_T0_2_FD_203319 | JGI IMG/M metagenome (GOLD analysis project Ga0302319, IMG submission 203319) | Peat permafrost microbial communities from Stordalen Mire near Abisko, Sweden - Bog_T0_2 | ecosystem: Environmental > Terrestrial > Soil > Wetlands > Peat | place: Sweden: Abisko, Stordalen Mire... | reverse complement strand
CTATTGGTGGCCATACCCGGGCCAAGGCCTGCGCCACTTGAGCCCACTCACCGAAGCCAGCCAAAATAATCATGGGGACGAACGCTGGAAAACTAACTAATCGGGGGCAAGTGTCAAGATACGCCCAATGGCAAAGGCAAAAGCAGAAATGGCCGTTGGGGCAAAATTGACTGTCGGGGCGAAATTGACTTGCCCCCGGCGGCCCCAGCCATTATTTTGGCCGGGTCAATGACGTCGGTGGCCGGTTTTTGCAAGCTTTGCGGATGGATGAACCGTTTTCGCGGACATTTCCCCCCAACAGCGTTTGCTAGGTCGGCCCGTCATGAAATCCACCGGTTGCGCGGTTAGCTCAGTGGTAGAGCATTACCTTGACACGGTAGGGGTCACAGGTTCGAACCCTGTATCGCGCACCATTCCACCAGTTTGATTTGATTCGACGAGTAGCGACCACGGTTTGACGCAAGAACCACGGGCTTTTTGCAGTCGAGGAAAAGGTTCGAGCCGAAGACTTCGAGAGCGAGAACCCGCTTCTGTTGAAGCGAAGGTGCAATTGCTATTTTACCCGCGATTCTAGCGGTCTTTATCCAATTTTGGAACGGTTCGAGCCAATCGGCTCGCCCGGCCATGAGGCGGGCTTTCTGCTCCTCCAAAGTTTTCTTTTGACTCATCAATTTGGTCTTTTCGACCGTGAAGGTTTCGCGGTCAATCACTTCATCCAAAAATGAGTCAAGCAGCCTTTGAAAGCGGAGATTGATCTTTTCAATTTCCGCGCGCTTCAGCGCGGCCAGTTGCGCGGCGGTTTTCTGAAAGCGTAGAGCAGCGTGATTCGGACACACTCTTTCCTCTGCAAGCTGCTTTAGGTTATGGCATCGCGCAAAACCTTTTCATTTCAAAAACAATCTCCTCGTCGAAGGACCTTCGGATTTGATTTACCTGACCGCAATGTCTGGAATTCTTGAATCTGAAAACCGCGTTGGATTAAAAAGCGGCGTCACGATTGTTCCTGTCGGCGGGCTAGATAAAGTCGCTACTTTTATAGCTTTGTTGAAAGCGTCCAAGCTGAACATCGCCTGTATGCTTGATTCATTTACCGATCAAGCAGGCAAGCAACGCGTGAACGATTTGATTCGCCATAAAATCATAAAAGAAAAAAACATTCGTTTTTTTGACGAATTTACAACCGTGGGCAATGAGGCTGAAATCGAGGATTTATTTGAAAAATCTGAATACTTAGACTTTTTTAACGCTGCATTCAGCGAATCAAAAAAAATTAAAGTGTCTGAATTACCTGACCCAAATGGCCGTGTTGTGCCTCAAATCAATAAGCTGGCGGGCAAAGATCGGTTTAACCACTACCGTCCAGCAAATCAGGTTGCGAAGATGGGGCTTGAAGCAAAAAATTTAAGTCCGAAAACACTAGATAGGTTTGAAAACTTGTTCAAAGCGATAAACGACCTGTTTTAGTCGTTAGTATCAAACACCCTTCACCAAGTCGCTCAATTCGACTTTCAAAGCCGTCGCAATCCGCATAACCTCGCCGTGCTGGCCCCACAATTCATCAAGCAACTGCCCCCGGACATAATCAACGGCCAGCCGTTGCACTATCGTCGCCTGCCCGACGGAAAATTCCTGCTTTATTCCGCGGGCTGGAATGAAAAAGACGACGGTGGCATCCCCGTTAAAAATAAAAGTGGTTATAGTGATTACCGCCAGGGTGATTTGGTCTGGCGATATCCGGATTAGCTCTCACGGCCGCGCCCCATTATACTTGCTCCGTCCACTTCTCAAGAATCTGATGCTGGCTAATCAGATTATTCGGTGTCTTTCTTGGCGGCCTGACGCAAATTATCGTATTCCGCGCCGGCCATGCCTTCTTCGGTGAGGCGGGTGTTGTCACTCTGGCCTTCTTCATCCTCATCTTCATTGCCGGAGACCGGTGCTTTTTGTCCAGCGGAGCCGGGCAAGGGGTCCCAGCGTTCGGTTTCGACGGCTGAATCCATGGCCAGGTCCTTGCGATCCTCCGCCGTTGGTTCGCCGGTCAACTCGCTTTTGGCCTGGTCCCAGTCGGATTTGGACACTTCCTGCGCACTGCGGCCGTCGATGATTGCGAGTTCCACGGCGCGTTCCCGGACCATTTTGCGGGTAACCGTGCCAAGGCCGGCGGAATTCTCCGTCAGCACGCCGTCCTTCAATAAGTTGGGTGTCATAAGTGGATTAGTGGAGGATTACCTGCCGTGCATGGTTTGCGGATTGTGTAAGGTTTTCATTTCGCGTTCGCCGCGATCCTCGCGATTATCGCGTGATTGGGAGAAAATATTGTCGCGTTTTTTGGCCTTGGTCCCCGGCGGAATGATCGGAGCATTGGCGCGCACCGTATGAATTTCCTTCGGAAAAACCGGCGTTTGCGCCGCGTCGGCATCTTTGATTTTGGCGGACTTGATATATTTGGTGGTCATGGGGTCGATGGGGGGATGGGGGTTAACCGGAAAATGACAAGGTTCAGGCGGCTTTGCGGTGAAAGGTGGAACGATCGTCGGCTTCAAGCCAATCGAAGGTGGAGTTCATCTCGGGATTCAGGCCGACTTTATGGCAGTTCTCAATGAAGTACCCGCGCTTTTCCGGATTTTTCATTGGGTTGCTGGCTTCCACCTCGTCCGACCAAGCTTTGACTTCGGCGGGGGTTTTCGCGGTGCCATGCGTCTGCAACCAGACGCCGACGTCGGCATAAGACTTCGCTCCCTGAACAGCCGTTTTAAATTGCTCGCCGGTGATGCCCTTGAAGCCGAAGAGCATGTTGTCCAGCGGGCAATCGTAATGATATTCCCCCGCCGTTCCAGCCAGGGTCGCCCGGCATTTGTCGACCGCGCGGCCGGCAATCACGAATCCGGCGATACGATCGCGCGGGCTGTGCGGGGCTTGTTTGGAGAGGTCCAAGGTGACGATAGGTTGGTTATTCATTTATTTTTATATTGATTGGTTGATGAAATGGGGCGGTCACTTTCAGGTGGGATTGTGAAAACCATGGGTGCGGGTAAGTTTGCGCTCGGCCAAGATATCGGTCTCCGCCTTCAGCCAGTGCTGCACCTCGTGTCCCGGGCGTGAACCCTGGTTGACATAGCTGAAGTAGGCGCGGCGGGCGACTTCATCCGGCGACGGGGTGAAATTGGCGGCCCCTTGGTCTAGGGCAGCCTGGGTGGGCTTGGCCGCCGCCGGAGCCGGGGGAGTCGGAGGTTGCGGGTGCTGATCTTGATGGTGATGGGTGTGTCTCATAAGTAAATATCAGGCGGCGCCCACCGGGGTCAAATGATGGGCCGGGCTTAGTTCGACCGCGGCGCTGGTCAGATTCACAATGACCGAGGAATCTTCGTAGCTGATCCGGATGACTTTGCTGACGGGGATTTGGACGTCTTTGCCGGTGAGGCGGTGGCCGGTTTTGACGACCAGTTCGTGGATCGCCCAGGTCTGGTCGTCCATCATAAAATCACTGACATGGCCGGTCAGGCCATCGGTCGTTTTGACATGGTAGCCGGTCACGGCCTGGGTGCTGCGCAGATGGATGTCGGCCCGCTTGGTGTGCGGGACACCGGGCGGGGTGTGCCGGCCGGGACCCGGGCTGACGGGGGTCACCACCATGGGGACACCACTGGAACCCCACAGGCCGTCACCCTGCCAGTAATTGGGCCAGCCGTAATACTGATAATAATCCATTTCATATTGGCGGGACACGGGCTGGTGCGTCTCGATCGTGGGACTCTCATCGATCTGTTTTTTGGTGAGTTTCAGGAGCAACAGTTTGCCGGGCTGGTACAGGCCGCTGATGGCATGGGGGGACAGGAGCACCTGGCGTCCCGAGAGCCAGGTGCCGGTGTCGGCGACGAGGTAACGCACGGCCCAGCTTTGGTCGTCAAAATAAAAATCTTTCGCGGAGCCAATTTGGCCGTCCGAGGCGCCGAGTTTGTCGCCGTATAATAGTTTGAGACTTCTAATCATATTTTTTTGGGGAGGAGGGTTTGACCAGGGATTGCTTCAAATTCGGCCCAGCAGGAGCAGGATGATGAGAATGGCCAGCACCAGCCCCAGCCCGCCGCTGGGGTAATAGCCCCAGTTCCGGCTGTGCGGCCAGGTCGGCCAGGCACCGAACAACATGAGAATGAGTAAAACGAGCAGAATAGTTCCCAGCATAAGATTCCTTTCAATGAGCGGATGTTGACCGCAAGGTTGATGACATAACGCCACCTTGCCGCAAGTCATTGCCGCAGGCCATGGGGTGTTACCCTACCGGCGATTTTTTAGGTGACGCAAAATCTGGCGGGCAGCCCGGGTCGGGTAACACCCCATAGCCTTCGCCCGGCAACCAGACCACCCTGAGTTTAAATTCATCGCCCAGCGGCATAGCGGCGTGGCCCCGCCGGAAGATTTGCCGGCCGGGCCGGGTGCAGGATTGATAACCGCCGTAAATTAACATGCAGAACATCCCATTGCGCCTAAAGAACTGGATGACGGGAGTGAAGCGTTCATCCGCCGGCCCAGGCGAACCGCCGTTGCCGGCGGAGTTGTTCAGCGTCGAACAACTCGCCCGCCATGCCAGGGCGCTCGCCGCCAGCCACCAGGTGGTCACGCGGCAGGGTGCCAACTGCCTGCTGTCCCGGCTGGGCCAGAACGAGACCGTTTTAAGAGCCTTTAACCACGCCACCCTGGCCGTCGCCACCGACCGGCGCATTACGCCCGCGGCCGAATGGCTGCTCGACAACTTCTACCTGATCGAAGAACAGATCCAAATGGCCCGCCGGCATCTGCCCCGGGGCTACAGCCGGGAACTGCCCCGCCTTCTGAACGGAACCTCCGCCGGATTGCCCCGCGTATACGACATTGTCCTCGAATTGATCGCCCACGCGGATGCTGAGATCGATGCGGGGCCGCTCAGCGCCTTCATCGCCGACTACCAGTCGGTGGCCACTTTGAAACTGGGCGAATTGTGGGCCGTGCCCATCATGCTGCGGCTGGGCCTGATTGAAAATTTGCAGCGGGTCACCCGCCGGCTGATGAGCGTCCGCGAGGACCGTGACCGGGCGGCCTTGTGGGTGGACCGTCTGCAGGATGTGGCGGAACAGAATCCGTCGCGCCTGGTCATTGTGGTGGCGGACATGGCGAAGTCCGATCTGCCCCTGACCAGTTCGTTCGTGGCGGAGTTTTGCCAGCGCTTGTCGCGCCAGAGCCCGGTGTTGCATCTCGCGCGCGGCTGGCTGGAGCAGCGGCTGATGGAACAGGGCTGGTCCATTGAGCAACTGATCCAGCAGGAAAGCCAAAATCAGGCGGCCGATCAGGTTTCCGTCAGTCACAGCATTTCCAGCATGCGCTTTTTGAGCACCATGGATTGGAAGGAGTTCGTAGAAAACCTGAGCCTCGTGGAGCAGACGTTGCGTGCGGACCCGGCGGGGGTGCATCGGGAAATGGATTTTTCGACCCGCGACCAGTACCGGCATTCGGTCGAGTTCTTCGCCCGGCACAGCGGGTTCACCGAGGCGGACGTGGCGGCGCGGGCGGTCCGGCTCGCGGCCGACAGCGCGGCGCGCAAGGGCCGGGAAGACCGCACGGCCCATGCCGGCTATTATTTGATCGATGAGGGCCGATCCGCCCTGGGGCGCAGTGTGAAGATGCGCTGGCCTTGGCAAATTCGGTTCGAACGCGGCATCCATCGTTTTCCGCTGACCTTTTATGCGGGCGGCATCGGTGGGCTGACTTTGCTGGCCACGGCCGGACTGGTCGGGAAAATCCACGGGCTGGACGTGCCGGCCTGGGTGCTTGTGGTTTTCACGCTGATTTTTCTGGTCTGCGCCAGTCAACCGGCCGTGGCGTTGATCAACTGGCTGTGCACGCTGATGGTGCATCCCCGCCGGCTGCCGCGCATGGACTATTCCACCGGCGTGCCGGCCGTCAGCCGCACGATGGTGGTCGTCCCCACGATGCTCACGAGCGTGGCCGGGGTGGACCATCTCCTTGAGATGTTGGAAATTCATCATCTGGCCAACCGTGACCCGCATCTGCACTTCGCCCTGCTCACGGATTTTCGCGACGCGGCGGCGGAGATCCTGCCCGGCGATCAGGTCCTGCTGCAACGGGCGCGGGCGGGGGTGGAACTGCTCAACCTTAAATATCTGTCCGCGGCGGGCAACCTGTTCTTTCTGTTCCACCGGCCGCGCCGATGGAATGCCGGGGAAGGTCTGTGGATGGGCTACGAACGCAAGCGCGGCAAGCTCACGGAATTCAATGCCCTCCTGCGCGGCGGGGCCGCCGAACGCTTCTCCGCCATCGTGGGTGACCCGGCCATTCTGCTGGACATCCGGTATGTTATCACGCTGGACACGGACACCCAGCTCCCGCGCGATGCCGCCTGTCAGCTCGCCGCGACGATGGCGCACCCGTTGAACCGGCCGCAGTTCGATCCCGTGAGCGGAATTGTCATCCGCGGCTACGGCATCCTGCAACCCCGCGTCGGCGTGAGCCTGCCCGGCGCCCGCCGGTCCTGGTTTGTCCGGGTGTTCGCCGGAGACGCGGGCATTGATCCTTACACGCGGGAAGTATCCGACGTTTATCAGGATGTTTTTCGGGAAGGCTCGTTCATCGGCAAAGGCATCTACGATGTGGACGCCTTTCAGCGGGCGATGACGGGCCGGTTCCCGGAGAACACGGTGCTCAGCCACGATTTGTTGGAAGCGTGCCACGCCCGCTCGGCGCTCCTCAGCGATGTGGAATTATACGAGGAGTTTCCCTTCCGGTATAATGTGGACATCGCCCGGCGCCACCGGTGGATTCGCGGCGACTGGCAGATCACGCCATGGCTCCTGCTGCGGGTGCCCACGGCGGATGCCCGGCGCCTGGCCAATCCGCTTTCCCTGCTGTCCCAGTGGAAAGTATTTGACAACCTGCGCCGCAGTCTGGTGCCCGTCGCCGGGTTGTTGCTCATTCTTTCCGCGTGGCTGCTGCTGCCGGAATGCGGCGGCCTGGGCGTGGGGCTGGTAATTTTGCTGGCCTTTCTCCCGATTTTGCCGGCGACCCTGGTCAGTTTGTATCGCAAGTCACCAGATTTGCTGTGGCGGTTGCATTTGCTGGACTCGGCCGGGTCTTTCGTCCGGCAATCCGCCCAGGTTGTGCTCGCCCTCGCCTTCCTGCCTTATGACGCCTTCATCAGTCTGGATGCCATCGGCCGCACGCTGTGGCGCCAGTTGGTGACACGGAAACGCCTCCTCGAATGGCAGACCTCCGGCGATTCCGAACGGGCCGTACACGCCGGTCTCGCCGATTTTTATGCCACCATGTGGATCGCGCCGACCATCGCCCTGCTGGCGGGACTGGCCTTGGTGTTATGGCAACCGGCGCAACTTTCACTGGCGGTGCCAATCCTCGGTGTTTGGCTGGCGGTGCCCTTGATCGCCTGGTGGATCAGCCGGCCCATTGCCTCGACGACGCCGAAACTGAAGGCGGCGCAATTGATATTTCTGCGCCGCACCGCCCGCCAGACATGGCATTATTTTGAAACTTTTGTCACGCCGGAGCAAAACTGGCTGCCCCCGGACAACTTTCAGGAATTTCCAACCCCGCGTATCGCCGCCCGAACCTCACCCACCAACCTGGGCCTGGCCTTGCTCGCCAATCTGGCCGCCCGAGACTTTGGCTATCTTTCGGTGGGCGGCCTGATTCACCGCACGCAAGCCACGTTGGCCAGCATCCACCGGCTCGAACGGTATCGCGGGCATTTTTACAATTGGTATGAAACGCACAACTTGCAGCCGCTCCTGCCACTTTATGTATCCAGTGTGGACAGCGGCAATCTGGCCGGACATTTGCTGACCCTTGGCGCCGGATTGGGCGGGCAGGCCGGTGAAAAGATTTATACACCGCAGATTTTCGCCGGCCTGCTCGACACGGTGAGGATTCTACAGACGCTCGCACCCAACGAGGCGACCCTGGTAAATATGGGAACGGCCTTGGAACCGGCGCCCGTTACGCTGAGCGCGGCATTGACCTTGCTGGATGATTTTGCCAGCCAGGCGGACGCGCTGGTGAAGGCCCTGGCAGGCCATTCGGATGACATCAAAACTTGGGCGCGAACGTTGCAACAAAATTGCGAAGATCACCGGGCGGATTTGCTTTGCCTCGCACCCTGGCTGCGGATGGGGAAGGGCTTGGTCCCAATCTCCGGAATGCTCGCCGAAAAACTTCGCCAGCTCGACCAACCCCGGACCTTGCGTGAAATTGCGACGCTGGATCAATCACTCAGTCCCGCGCAGGAAACCGATGCCAGCCTTGCCGACCTGATCCGTTGCATCCGTGAAGCCAGCACCCATGCGCGCGAACGCCTGCTGACCTTGGAGGCCGTTGCCCGGCAAACCGGCGAGATGGCCGTCATGGACTTCACGTTCCTGTTCAATTCGGCGCGGGAACTATTTTGCACCGGTTTCAATGTCACTGAACATCGGTGTGACACCGGCTTTTATGATCTGCTGGCTTCGGAGGCGCGGCTGTGCAGCTATGTCGCGATCGCCCTGGGGCAGGTGCCGCAGGACCACTGGTTCTCGCTGGGCCGCCTGCTGGTGGCGTCGCGGGGCGAGCCGGTGCTCGTGTCGTGGAGCGGTTCGATGTTTGAATACCTGATGCCATTGCTGGTCATGCCCTGCTATGAGAAAACCCTGCTCGATCATACCTGCCTTTCGGCGGTAAAACTACAGATTGAGTACGGCCAATTGCGCGGGGTGCCTTGGGGCATTTCCGAATCCGGCTATCATCGGACGGACGTTCAGTTAAATTACCAATACCGCGCCTTTGGCGTGCCGGGCCTCGGCTTGAAACGCGGGCTGGCCATGGATTTGGTGATCGCCCCTTACGCCACCGTCATGGCGCTGATGGTTGAGCCGGTCAAAGCCTGTGAAAACCTCCAACGGCTCGCGACGGAAGGGCGCGCCGGCAACTATGGTTTTTACGAAGCGGTTGATTATACGCCGGCGCGACTGCCACCAGACGAAACCAGCGTCACCATCCGGTCCTTCATGGTCCACCATCAGGGCATGAGCCTGCTTGCACTGGCCAATGTTCTGCATGAGAACGTCATGCAACGGCGCTTCATGGCGTGTCCGCTGCTCAAGGCGGCGGACCTACTGTTGCAAGAGCGGGTGCCCAAGGCCGCCGCCACTGTTTTCGCTGCCGATCTAAAATTGGAGGAATCGCGGGTCTTCGCGTGTGACGGAGAGGCCGTCATGCGGATCTTCACCAACCCCTCTTCGCCGGCGCCCGAGATCCATCTCCTGTCCAACGGTCGCTATCATGTCGCCATCAGCAGCGCCGGCGGCGGCTACAGCCGCTGGCGGGATCTGGCGGTCACCCGCTGGCACGAGGATGCCACCCGCGATTGCTGGGGCGCCTTTGTTTATTTGCGCGATTTGGAGACAGGGCATTTTTGGTCGGCCGCCCACCAGCCCGCCTTGTGCGCGACCGAAGGCTACGAAGCCATTTTCACACAAGCCCGGGCGGAGTTCCGGCACCGTCATGACAGTCTGGAAGTCCACACGGAAATCAGTGTGTCACCGGAGGACGATGTGGAATTGCGTCGTATTACCATCACCAATCATTCGTCCGTGACCCGGGTGATCGAGCTGACCAGTTATGCGGAAGTGGTTCTTGCGACACAGGCCGCCGACCTGGCGCATCCCGCCTTCAGCAATCTCTTCGTGCAAACCGAATTCGTGCCAAAATCCTCCGCCATACTTTGCACCCGCCGGCCCCGTTCGCTGAAGGAAAATCCGCCGTGGCTGCTACATCTGATGGTGGGGCAGGGGGGCGAGCTGGGGGAGATCTCCTGTGAGACCGACCGGCTCAAATTTATCGGCCGCGGCGGAACACCGGCCCGGCCGGCGGCGTTGCAGGGGGATTCACCCTTGTCCAACACGGTTGGCTCCGTGCTGGACCCGGTCATGGCCCTGCGGCGCACGGTCACCTTGCCGCCCCATGGCACCGCCAGCATTGACCTGGTGACCGGGGTGACCGAAAATCGCGAGGCCGCGCTGGCGCACGTGGAGAAATACCAAAGCACCCGCATGGCTGACCGCACCTTTGATCTGGCCTGGACCCACAGCCAGGTCACCTTGCATCAGCTCAACATCACTGAGGCCGAAGCCCAGTTATACGGACGCCTCGCGAGCGGGTTGATCCATGCCGACCCCGCCCGCCGCGCCAGCCCGTCCATCCTGCTCAACAACCGGCGCGGACAAAACGGTCTTTGGAGCTACGGCATTTCCGGCGACTCACCCATCGTCCTGCTCCGTATCAGTGATTCCGCCAAAATCGAAATCGTCCGGCAGCTCAGCCAGGCGCACTCCTATTGGCGCACGAAAGGATTGACCGTGGAGCTGGTCATTTTGAATGAGGACGTTTCGATATACCGCCAGTCCCTGCAAGATCAGATCACCAGCCTGATCTCGGCGGGCGTCGAGGCGCAAATGCTCGACAAACCGGGCGGCATATTTGTCCGCCGTCTTGAACAAATTCCCAATGAAGACCGGGTGCTGCTGCAATCCGTCGCCCGGATTGTACTCGATGACGAGAAAGGCACCCTGGCGGAGCAGTTGGAAGATCGCAGTGTTTTGGAGCCGGTGGTTCCGGGCTTCCGTGCCACCCGGCTGCCCGCAGGTGATCTGCCCGCGCCGCTCCCGGCCCGCGAGCTGATTTTTGCCAACGGCTTTGGCGGTTTCACCCGCGACGGCCACGAGTATGTCATCACGCTCCAGCCGGGTCAGATGACGCCGGCCCCGTGGGTCAATGTGCTGGCCAATCCCTGGTTCGGCACGGTCGTTTCCGAGAGCGGGGCGGCTTACACGTGGGTGGAGAACTCCCATGAATTTCGCCTGACCCCCTGGAGCGATGATCCCATCCAGGACACCCCGGGCGAGGCCTTTTACCTGCGTGACGAGCAAACCGGACAGTTTTGGTCGCCCACCCCGATGCCCGCCCGGGGCGCCACGCCCTATGTCATACGCCATGGCTTTGGGTACACGGTCTTCGAGCACACCGAAAACGGCATCGCCTCGGAATTGTGGGTTTATGTGGCGATGGACGCCCCGGTGAAATTCATGGTGTTGAAAGTACGCAATATCTCGGGCCGGCCGCGTCGCCTGTCCGTGACCGGTTACTGGGAATGGGTCATGGGGGACCTGCGGCAAAAAAACTTGTTGCACGTGCAAACGGAAGTGGATCTCCGGACCGGCGCCCTGCTGGCGCACAATTATTACAACACCGAATTTGCCGAGCGCACGGTGTTTCTCGATGTCAACGATGCTACCTGCACGCGCACCGGGGACCGGAAGGAGTTTATCGGCCGGAACGGCAGCCTGGCGCGGCCGGCGGCGCTGAAACGCGCGCGCCTGTCAGGCAAGGTCGGCGCGGAGCTGGATCCCTGTGGCGCGGTGCAGGTGACATTCAATCTGGCGGACGGACAGGAGCGGGAAACGAGCTTTCGCCTGGGCGTGGGCCGCAACGCGGCGGATGTGCAGGTGTTGATCCGGCGTTTTCGCCGGGCCGACGCCAGCCGGGTGGCGCTCGAAGGGGTCTGGCAATATTGGAACCGGACCCTGGGGGCGGTGAATGTGGACACGCCCGACCCGGCCGTCAATGTGATGGCCAACGGCTGGCTGCTCTACCAGACCTTGAGCTGCCGGCTGTGGGGGCGCACGGGGTTTTATCAATCCGGCGGGGCCTACGGATTCCGCGACCAGTTACAGGATGCGATGGCCCTCGTGCACGCCGAGCCGGCGCTGACCCGGGAACATCTCCTGCGCGCCGCCGCCCGCCAATTCCGCGAAGGTGACGTGCAACACTGGTGGCATCCCCCCGCCGGCCGCGGCGTGCGGACGCATTTTTCCGACGACTTTTTGTGGCTGCCCTACGTGACGTGCCGCTATGTCGCCGGGGTGGCCGACACCGGGGTGTTGGATGAAATTATTCCATTTTTGGATGGCCGTCCGGTCAAACCGGAGGAGGAGGCTTATTATGATTTGCCCAACCGCTCCGGCGAGTCGGCCACGCTGTACCAGCATTGCGTGCGGGCCATTGAGCACGGCTTGAAGTTTGGCGAACACGGCCTGCCGCTCATGGGTTGCGGTGATTGGAATGATGGGATGAACCTGGTCGGGAAGGACGGGCGTGGTGAAAGCGTATGGCTGGCCTTCTTTCTTTATGATGTGCTCATCCAGTTCGCCAAACTGGCGGGCGCGCGCAATGACCTGCCCTTTGCCGATCTGTGCGCGGCCCAGGCGCGGCAATTGCAGCGGAACATTGAGCAACACGCCTGGGATGGCCAGTGGTATCGTCGCGCCTACTTTGACAATGGCGAGCCGCTCGGCTCCGCGACCAATCCGGAATGTCAGATTGATTCCCTGCCGCAAAGCTGGTCGGTCATCAGCGGGGCCGGGGACCCGGACCGTTCCTTGCAGGCGATGAACGCCGTGGACCGGCGCCTCGTCCGCCGCGATGCCCAGTTGATCCAGCTGTTCGATCCGCCGTTCGACCACTCGGCGTTGAACCCGGGCTACATCAAAGGCTACATCCCCGGCGTGCGCGAAAACGGCGGCCAATACACCCATGGCGCGATCTGGATGGCCATGGCCTTTGCCCTCATGGGCGACAACGACCGCGCCTGGGAGCTGTTTGGGCTGCTCAATCCCATTCATCACGGCGGCACCCCCGCCCAAATTGACACCTACAAAGTTGAGCCTTATGTGGTCGCCGCCGATGTCTATGGAGTGGCGCCCCACACCGGCCGGGGTGGCTGGACCTGGTATACGGGTTCAGCCGGCTGGATGTACCGGCTGCTGATTGAAACCTTGCTGGGAGCGCACTTGGAAGGCGCTCAACTCCGGCTCACTCCCCGCCTGCCGAAGCACTGGACGACCTATAAAATTCATTACCGATATCGCCAGACGGTTTACCACATCACCATCACCCGGCTCGCCGCCGGCGTGACCGGACCAAACCAACTGTCGCTCGACGGAAAAGAACTCACCGGACAGGTATTGCCACTGACCGATGATCGACTGGAGCATGCGGTGGAAATGAAAGTGGGAAATTCAACCGGCCAACGGGAAAAAGTGCCGGTGTAACTAAGAAACGGATGGGCGCCCGTGGATCTGCAAACGGTAGAGGCTCTATTCCTTTTGATCGCGGCCGGATGGCCAAAGCGCCGACCAAACAATTTCGATTAGTCCGGCGTTTTTAATTATCGTCCGGAACCAGGAAGGCTTTTCAGCCGCAGGTGCCGCCGATGCACAACGGCAGGCCCCGAGGCCGGCGACCAAGGTCGCGGCGGCGGAGGCCATGGAATTGAAGGTTTTGACACCCCGGGCAAACCCATGGACCTGGTCCGCCATTTTGTGCCATTCCCGATTTAGCAGAGCACGGTTAAGTTCACTTTCCACCAGCAAAAGTTGTTTCCGGGATTGGAGCTCGTTCATATGAGTATTTTCTCCAGATCAAGCCGGTCCTTCCGGAGTTGGTCCAACGAGGCAGACAGCGTCTGCCAGTCACGCAGCAGAATTTTTAGCCGCAGGCAAAGACCTATCCCGGCGGCACCATAAATGGCCGTCAGGGTCAGGAGCACCACCAGCGGGGAATCGTTCCACAACGCGTAAATAACCGCCGCTGTAAATGTCAGCACCGCCAGCAACCCGAAGGCCGCCGCCCCCAGCGCCAGTAAAAAGGCGTGCAGGAGGCGCTCACGCTCCTCCTGCACTTCCACGGCCAGCAGTTCGAGCCGGTTTTCCCCGATGGTGAGCAACCGCCGCGCGAAATGTCTGGACGTTTCGGCCAGTTGTTTCAGGCTGACAGTGGATTCATCCATAACAACTTCAATCGCATTTGCGCGTGCAACGGCGGGCGGCCAGAAAACCGATGAGCGCCCCGACACCAACGCCGATGGCGATGGCTTGATAAGGATGCGACCGCACGGCCGCGTCCGTCGCTTTGGCGCCCGCCACAGCCTGATCGCGCACCCGGCCGGCGATGGCTTTGCCGCTGTTCAGGGCGGCGGCGAGACGTTTGCGGGCCTCGCCCACTTTTTCGCCGGCCACATCCGCAGTGGCGGCGAGGAGCGCCCGCGCGTCTTCGGCGAGGTGATTGATTTCATCCGTAACGGGTTGGTTTGATTCGTTCATATTTTATTGTTTTTCAGTTCGTTGGTTTGGATTAACGGTAAAGTTTCGGCTTCGGCCAGATGGGCGGCGGCCGGCGTGGCGGCCACGTGCAGCACCGAATTGCGCCCGCCATACGGGTTGGGCACGGATTCTGTCGCCAGGGGATCGGGCATCCAGTGCCCGTCCACAATCAGGCAATATTCATAGGTCCCGGGAGCCAGGACCGTTTCCTTCCACCAATTGCCGACGCCGGAGGAATGCAAGGTTTTGCTCTCCGGCTGCCAGCGGTTGAAATTGCCCGCCACACAAACGGTGGTGGCGGTGGGATCAGTGAATTCAAAACGCACCGACACCAACCCGGGGGCGTCGTCGGGGGCGTTGTCATGGTTATGGTTGTGTTTCATATCGGTTGGCAGGAAGTTTTTTTTGGCTTTCCCCATTGGAAAAGCGGCTCGGTTTCATAAGGGTCATGATGGTTATAATTTCCGGCCATGGCCATGGGGTGTTTTCCCCATGCCGGTTCACTCCGGCCCGCCCGCCCTTCACATTCCGACATGGACCGGCCGGAGCCTGGTATCGGCCGGCTTTGCGGATGAGTGAACCATTTTCGCGGTTGGTATAGCGGGAGAGCATTACCTTGATCCGGTAGGGGGCACAGATTCGGCGCCATTGCGTTATACGAAGAAGGATATAGCCTGCACCCTGACCGGTTGGCGTGCCCTCGCCATACAAAAGCGGGCAAAATAAAATTCGCCATCAACCGCCCGGCGGGCTATATTACTACTACTCCCAGTCGAATGCCGGTGAGTTCTGGTGATGAAATATTTTTCGGACACTAATGCATGGCATTAGCCTTTAACATAGGTGTTTGAGCCGGGCGGCTGATTTTACGGCCGTGGGTGATCAGTCGTGACCAAACAATTGTTAACTGAATTACAACATGTCAAAAAGCAGCCGGCATAAGCATAAGGGCGAGCCTTCCGCCTATCAAAGACAGGTTTATTTTTTCACCGGCATGCTTATTGTTCTGGGGGCCTTGGTGATCATCGGTCTGCTATGGCTCTTGAACAAGTACTTGTAACCGTCCAGGTGCATCCCGGGCCGGGGATGAAGCTTGTGATCGCCTGCCAATGTTGTAATGTCATCGTTCTCGAATCTGACGGTTCGCAACTTTTAATTGCCTTATGCCCGACCCTGTCGCCCATCCCCGTGATCCCCTGCACGGCATCACCTTGGAAATGATCCTCAACCAGCTCGTCCGGCGCCATGGCTGGAGTGAAATGGCCCGGCGCATCCCCATTCGTTGTTTCATGTTCAATCCCACCGTGAGATCCAGCCTCACCTTCCTGCGCAAAAACCTCTGGGCCCGCAAAAAAGTGGAGGACTGGTACATCGGCGAACACGCCGGCCTCCCCTGAACGGCGGAACCACCTCCGGCATCGATCATTTGTCCCGGATTAAGGTTTTCAAGGACCGGGCCTTCTGTAAATTTCTTTGCGCATCCACATAATTCGGTTCCAGTTGAAGCACCGTCTGAAATTTATTGATTGCCGCCAGCAGAGGAGGGGAGGCATGGCGGACATGTTCCTTCGCCGAAGCTTCGCCAAAAATCAAAAAACCTCGCTCTGCCCGGCCGCAGTATTTTTTTGGCTCTACTTCCCGCCGGCGTGGCTTTTCAAGGCCAGCGCCTTTTCCAAATTCTGTTGGGCGGCCGCATCATCCGGTTTGAACCTGAGGGCCGTTCGAAACTGGCTGATCGCTTCGTACAGCCGGTTCTCTTCAGCCAATGCAATGCCGAGATTAATGTGGGCCTCGGCGAAATTCGGGAGCAGCCGGATGGTCCCCTGAAGTTCGCGAATGGCCTCTTCGAGTTGGCCTTGGTTGAGCAGGGTGACGCCAAGGTTGTAGTGCGCGTCCGAATAATCGGGTTTGTCCCGGGTGGCGGTCTGGAATTCCCTGATTGCAGCATCCGTCCGTCCCAGTAGCAGCAGGGCGTTACCCAGGTTGTTGTGTGTCTCGGCGTTGTCGGGCTCAAGGCGCAGGGCGGCCTGAAATTCCCCGCCCGCCTCGTCAGCCTGGCCTTGTTTCAGGAGCGCATTGCCGAGGTAGAAGTGGGTGTCCACGTCATCTGGTTGGAGCCGGATTGCCGCTTCAAACTGGCGGATGGCTGCTGCGGTTTGGTTGTTCTTGGCCAGCGTCAGGCCGAACTGCTTGTGGAACTCGGGCCGATCCGGTTCAAGGTTGATAGCAGACTGAAATTGCCGGGTCGCCTCGTCTGTCCTGCCTGCTTGGGCGAGTGCGCACGCGAGGTTGTAGTGCCCGATGGCATAATCAGGCCGGTCCTGGAGCGCGGTTTCGAACTCGTTGATCGCCGCGTCGGTTTGGCCCAGTTGGTTGAAGGCGGAACCGAGGTTGTTATGGGGCAGGGCCTCGTCCGGTTTAAGTTTTACGGACAGTTTCCAGTGCTCCATGGCTTCCTGCAGCCGGCCTTGTTTCAGCAAGGCTTCACCCAAGCTGTTATGAGCGAGCCAGCAGCCCGGATTTTTCGCCAGTGTATCCTGCCAGAGGGTTTCCTCATTGGCATAAAGGCGCGCCTGCTGCCACGTCAGCATCGCCAGGCTTGCCGGCAGCACCACCGCCGCCCACGGGATGGGACGTAATAGTTTCACCAGGCCCGCCGCCGCCGGCACCAGCAGGCCCAGCCCCGCCAGATATTGAAAATGATCCGCCACGAACGAGTAGCGCATGAAATAATAATTGCTGAAACCCAGCACGGGCAGAAGTGTGCCGGCGAAAAACAGCACCGCCACGAGCGGCCCGCGGCCGATCCGCCGGCGCAGGCCCCACAGGGTCACCACCAGCACCAGCGCCGCCGCCGGAAAAAGCCATTGCCACCATACCCAGGCATTGATTTCCCAGCGCGGATAGATGAACGTGAGGTTCACCGGCCAGCCCAATTTGCCTGCGTAAAACCACAGCGCCCGGCCGGCGATCAGACACCGGTCGGCAAAACTATAAGCCCATTCCGGTCCCACCGCCCCCACCTGGGTGTGTTCTATCCGCGCCGTCACCCCGCTCAACCATAGTCCCACCGCAAAAAACGGCAGCAGCGGCCAAAAATCACCCCGGACCAGTCGCCCCCGTTGCCACCAGATGACCAACAGTAGTGCCGCCGGCAGCGAACAGGTCACCGTCTTGCTCAACAACGCCGCCAAAAACAGGCCCAAGGCGATAAAGTACCAGTGTCTGGGCGGATGCTGCTGGTCATCCGGCGGGTCGCCCGCCGCCGGCGGCCCCGCCCAGCGCCAGTAGGCCAGCGCCGCCGCAAAATAAAACACTGTGGACAACACATTCTTCTGCTCCGTCACCCACGCAACTGATTCCACCATCATCGGATGCACTGCAAAAAGCGCCGCTCCCAGCCACGCCCCTGGAATCTGCAGCCGCATCAGCACCCGCCACAGTAAAATCGCCGCCAATGCGTGCAGCAGCACATTAAGCACATGGTAGCCCGCCGGGTTGAGTCCCCACAGATGATACTCCAACCAGAAGGATGTGTAAAACAGCGGATAATACTGTTGGGTGGTGCAGGGCAGGGCCCAGATTTGCCCCAGTCCACCGGTCGTTCGCAATAAGATGTTTTGCGTCACATTGTCGGGATCATCGAAGGAGATGAACCCTCCCTGCATCCCCGGCCAGTAAACGGCCAGTGCCATCAGCACCAGCCCGGCGGCCGCCAGCCACGTTGGAAAGTGGCGCCGGACCGGGATCCGCCTGGCAGTCGTTGTCGAAACAGAAACCTTCCCGGCGGGTCTGGCGGTGGGAGGAAGTTTTCGATTTTTGGCCACTGTTTTTCCAGAATGGTCAAAACCCCGCCCCAAATCAACGGCCAAACATTTTACTCCGGCAATCTGGCCTGTTTTTTGCCAATATTTGGCCAGACACCCCTTTTTTAAAAATAATTGGCACATATTGCCGGGCCTTTCTCACATATGTGGTGGGATACCATATATAGTAAGAAATTCTAAAACGTAGAAGTATAAAAATAAGAAAGAATGTTTTACTCGTGCGGGACTTGCGGCTAAATTTTCGTTAATCACATCAATGCCTGAAATCGCCCGGTCACTTTAATTATGCAAACTAACGTATCCTCACGCACGTTAACCCTCCGCCAATCTTTCCCCCGGGTTTTGCCGGCCACCTGGCTGGGGCTCGCCGGACTGCTGCTGGCGCTCAACGCCTCGGCCGTCAACCTCCAGAAGACCGCCACCGCCAACATGTCCTCCTCGTCGGACTGGACCTTGAGCGGCACCGGCACCGCGCCGACATCAACGTATTTCGGAGAAATTGGTGCCACCCCCAGCTCGGGCAACCTGTCGGGGATGCAATTGGGCGCGGCTGTCTCCTTGCTCGGCCTTCAACTGGATAACAACACCGCCGGCCCGCTCACCATTGGCACCACCGGCGGCTACAGTCTCACCCTCGCCGGTTCCGGCATCAATATGTCGGCGGCCAATAATAATGCCACCATCAGTTGTTCGATCATCACGTCTGCCGGTCAGCCATGGAGTGTGGCTCCGGGTGAAACCCTGACTGTGAGCGGCGGGGTTACCGGCACTTATGGCATTGGTTTGTACGGGGGCGGCACCTTGGATTTCAACAGTTCGGCGGCGGTCGGCTATACGGGCGGTACCGTCATCACCAACGGCACCTTGCTGCTGGACTTTACCAGCATGGGCGCCAATAACAACCTCGTCAGCAGTTCCTCCGTCCTGACCCTGGCCGGCGGCACCTTGGAGGTCAAGGGCAACGCCAGCAATGCCAGCAGCCAGACGTTTGCCAGCACGACTTTTGCCCCCAGCAGCGGGAATGTCATTTATGTGGTCAACAACGGCACGGCTCCGACCGTGAATCTGGGTGCCTTGACAGTGGGTGCGGGCTCCATGGTCGAGATTCTCACGAATCTTTCCGCGACCATCACCAGCGGCACTTTGGGCGCGGCGACCTCGGGTGTCTTGGGGAGTGCACCGGGCACCAGCAGCACGGCGGGTTATGCCACATTTGGTCTCTACGATTGGGCCACGACGGACACCACGGCCGGGGCGGCGGGTACCACTCCGGCACCAATCCGGGGTTTGTCCGCCTTGACGTCGGGCGGCTACTCGGCGAATAGCTTTCCGGGCACCGGCCAGGGAAATAATTGTGATTTGACGGCCAATTATACGTTCGGGAGCGCCAACTTGGGGGTTACGACGATTCGTTTCAACACTTGCATCGCTTCTAATGTCAATGTTAATGGCAAATGGCTGGTGGTAAGCGCTGTTTTGGTCACGCCGAACATGGGCAGCACCAATGCCAGCATCAACAACGGCAATTTCTTTGGTGATTATTCCAGCACCGTCGCGCAGAATTTTTATCTATGGCAGAATAATACCAGCGCCTATTTTACCAATGGCAGCGGTTTGATCAATGGGCGGGGCGGCAGTGGTGGGGTCACGTCCTACATCCAGGGGGGGCCGGGAACTGCGTGGGAAGGAGTTAATAATACTTACACCGGTTCAAGCCGATTGAACGGGGGGTACACGCTGATCTCAGGGGACAGCGGTTTGGGCGCTCCCGCCTCGGCGGCGATGGCTTATTTGAATGGCGGCACGATTGTGGGGGATGTAACAATGTATCTGGACAACAACGGATCCGGGAGCAATCCGCGTCCGATCACGCTGATGTCCGACGGCGGCGGTTTGGCCGCCAAGGGGGGGACCACGATGACGGTGGACGGCCAGATTGGCAGCGTGGCCGGGACGGGTCCGCTAGTGATTGGCATCCCGGCGACGGCGGCCAACGGAAGCAGCAGCAGCAGCCGGCTGCCGGGCAGCGGGAGCGGGACAGGAAATCCGACGGAAATGGATTGCAACGGCACAGTGGCGTTGACGTATGCGAGCTTGACGGCCGGCAATTTCTATTTTGGCGGTACCACCATTCTGGGTGGGGCGACGCTGGCGATCAACAGCCAGTATGATTTGGGCGGGGGCAATGCCGGGCCGCTCACCTTTGGTGCCGGCGGCGGGACGTTGCAATACACCACCTCCTTGGCGACCGGTACGGCGGGGACGGCCCTAGACGTCAGTAGCACCACGGTGCCGGTCACGTTTGCCGGGAATGCAACGATTGATGTGAATAACCACGCCATTGCTTATGCGAACCCCATTGGAAACGGCGGCAGCGGTTCGTTGACGGTGGCCAGCTCGACCGCCGGCGGGACGCTGAGTTTGTCAGGGGCCAACACCTACGGCGGCAATACGACCATCAACAGCGGGGCTGCCTTGAGTCTGCTCAACACCTCCGGCTCGGGCACGGGTTCGGGCAGCACGGTGACGGTGAACGGCACGTTGGAAGGCACGGGCATAACCACAGCCTCCGTGACGGTGAACGGTACGGTGGCTCCAGGCGCGCTTGCCGCCGGCAACAGCACGATTGGAACGCTGACAGTCGGTTCCTTGAGCATCGGTTCGGGAAGCTTCAAGTATGCCTTCAGTTCTACCCCGGCCAATGATTTGCTGGTGGTTTCCACCTCCGGCGGATTGACCATCCCCGCCAGCACCGGTGTGTTCAATCTGTATCAAGCCGGTGGCACGAGCGCCTTTGCCACCCCCGGCACGTATAATTTGATTCAATACAGCGGCACGCCCACGGGCACCGGTATTTCCGGGGGGGCTTTGACCAGTGATTGGACCACGTCGAGCACCACCAATCCACACATTGCCAATCCCGCGTCCGGCTTCGCCTATGCTTTCGGTCTCAACAGCGGATATTTGACCGTCACCATCAGCGCCACTGCCAATGTTGGTACTTGGAGCGCCGGCGGCTCCGGCACTTGGGCGACGGCTGGCAACTGGACGGCCATCGCCGGCACGATGCCACCGGGCTCGCCCGGCGACTCGGCCACGTTTGATAATGGCGCGGCCACCGGCCTTGCGACCGTTACGTTAGGTTCTACCCCGGAAACCGTGGGTGCGATCGCCATGAATAATGCCTCCTCCTATGTCATTTCCGGCAGCACCTTGACATTAAACGCCGGGACGGCCGGCCAGACGGTGACGGTCAATGTGACGGGCGGCTCGGCCAACGACATCAATTCAACGGTTTCGCTGAATGGTCCCTTGACGGCCACGGTGAATCCGGGTGATGCCCTGACTATTGGCGGGGCCATAGGTAATGACACCGGCAATCAGTCGCTGACGGTGGCGGGCGGGGGCACGGTGATCCTGGCGGTGGCCAACACCTACGGTCCGTCGTCAGGTGGCACCATCGGCACGGCGGTGACCGGCGGCAGCACGCTGCAGGTGCAGGCTGGTGGTGCTTTGGGCAGTGGTGATGTCGGGGTAACTAATGGCACCTTGCAGGCCGGCACTTCCTCCCTGACTCTGGCCAATAATCTGGTGCTTGGCTCGGGCACTGAAAATTTGGATAACAACGGCGGGGACAGCGTGACGTTGAATGGCGCCATCAGCGGCCCCGGCAGTTTGAATTTGACCAACATCGCCGGCGCCGGCAATGGCATCGTGACGCTGGCCAGCGGCAATGCCTACACCGGCAGCACCACCATTGATCCGGGCACGTATGTGAGCATCACGGCGGATAGTGCCTTGGGCGCTGCCCCGGGTTCGGCGACCGCCAACGATCTGCTGTTCGAAGGCGGCGATTTGCAGGTCAACGGCAGCTTTACCATCAACGCGAATCGCGGCCTGGGCATCGGCTCGGCCTTGTCCGTCAACACGGCCACGACCACTGCCTACATTGACGTGGCCAATGGCGACACCTTTACCATCAATAACGTCATTCAATCCGCCGGCAACACGGGTGTGAACAATCTGACGATTAACAGTGTCCTCTCCAGTCCCGGCACCGTGGTGTTGGTTGCGGCCAATACTCACAATGGGACCACCACCCTTGGGGGTGGCACCCTGACCCTGGCCAATGCCAATGCCTTACAGAACAGCACCCTGGCCTACAGTACCGGCACATTGGGCTTCGGTTCGCTCACCACCTCCACGTTCGGGGCCTTGAGCGGATCCCAGAACTTGACGCTGGCCAATGCCTCCAGCGCGGCTGTGGCGCTGACACTGGGCAATAACAGCGCCACTGCGACTTACACCGGCATCTTGTCGGGCTCAGGCTCGCTTATTGAGAATGGCGGTTCGCCGACGCAGACCATCGGGTCGGGCACCAGCGGCGGTGTATCTCTCACGGGCGGCATCACGGTGGATAAGGGCACGTTAATCTTGGGCGGGATGGGGACCATCACGGGTTCCGCGGCCAATCTGAATGCGGTCGGAGTACCTGGAAACGCCTATCTTACCGTGCAAGATGCGGCCCAAATCAGCACGACTGGTTCGATTTATCTGGTGAATGACGGTGGGGCCGGTAATCCGGCCACCTCCACGCTGACGGTGCAGGGGAGCGCGGTGATCAATGCCAACAACCTGAGCATCGGCAACGGCAGCCGCGTTCCCGGCGGCACCACGGTGACTGTGGGTGGCAGCGCGACGGTTAATTTGACCGGTCAGGTCAACTTGTTGAGCACCATCGGTTCCACCGCTCAGACGGTGGACCTGATTTTGAACGGCGGGTCGCTGGCGGCGACCAACATCATCCAGAGCACCACGGGTTCGGGCCCGAATCATTATGCTCAGATTCTCTTCAACGGGGGGACGCTCAAGGCGAACGCGAGTGACCCCGGTGGCAGCCAGTTTCTCCCGGCGATCGCAAATTTGGTGGCGGGTGTGGAGGCTGGGGGCGCGGTCTTTAATCCCAATGGTTACACCATGACCATCGCCGCACCGTTGACTCATTACAGCGGCACTCCCGATGGCGGGGTGACGGTCAACGGCACCTCGGGGACGGTGGTCCTGAGCGGGGTTAATACTTATACCGGTGGCACGACGGTCAATGGCGCGACGCTGTCGGTTGGCAGTACCGGGGTTCTGCCCAACACTGCGGTCACGGTCAACAGCGGGGGCGCTTTTGGTGGTGGCGGGCAGGTTCTGGGGTCGGTGACCTTTAATGCCGGTTCTTCGGCGGTGTTCACCGAAGGTTCCACCTTGAACATCAGCAATGCCCTCATTCTTGCCACCAGTGGCACCCTCCCGGTGGCCGAACTCAAGCTGCCCGCCAATCTTGGCACCGGGACCTACACTCTGGCTACCAATAAAGTCGCCGGCAGCTCCGGCACCTTTAATTCCACCCCGACGATTCTATCCGGTTCCATCACCTCCGGCACCACCGCCACCATCACCACCGGCGGCGGCCTGGTCCAGCTCGTGGTCGCCGTGCCCGTCCCGGTCGGCGATGTCTGGGATGGCGGCGTCGATGGTAATTGGACCACGGCCGGCAACTGGAGCAGCAATCCCACCGTGCCCGGTAATCCCGGTGATGCCGCCACACTTGGTTTGGGCACCGCCCTGACCACGGTCACGCTCAATGCCCCGGAAAGCTTGGGTTTCCTAGCCCTGACCAATGCCAATTCCTTTGTCATTGCCGACGCTGGCAATGTCCTTACGTTGGATAATTCAGGTTCCGGGGCCTTGGTCTCCGTGTCCGGTGGCGTGGCCAACGCTATCCAACCGGCCGTGTCTCTTAACGACAATGCCACCGTTGTGGTGGGGGCGGGCAGCTCGCTGACGTTCTCCGGAGTAGTCGCCAATAATACTGGTGTCACCAAGACCCTCACGCTCAATGGTCCCGGCACCAACATCTTGGCCGGAGCCAATTCCTATGGCCCGTCCACCGGTTCCCTGGGCACCACTCTCGGCGGCGGCATTCTTCAGGTGGGCAATAACACCGCCTTGGGTGCCGGCGATGTGGATGTGACGGTCGGCAGCACCCTGCAGGCCGGTGCTTCCGGCCTCTCCGTCGCCAATAATTTCATCAACTCCTCTGGGGTGACCCTGACGGCCAATGACAATGGCAACACCTTTACGTTGGGCGGGGTCATCAGCGGGTCCGGCAGTATGTTCAAACCGGGCGCCGGCACCTTGGTGCTATCCGGCAACAACACCTATACCGGCAACACTACGGTTACGAATGGCACCTTGGTCCTGTCCGGCAACAACACCAGCGCCACCGGGCCAACGGTGGTTACCAACGGCGCCACCTTGCAGCTTGCCAACGCCAACGCTGTCAAAGGTTCATTGATTCTGGCCGGCGGCTCCACCGTGCAATTGCGCGGGAATGCGAACACCTCCTTCACCCCGGCCAGCCTGGCGGTGCAGAGCGCGGCGGACACTCTGAACTTTGACGCCGGTCCGGTTAGCAGCGGCAGCGGCACCCTCACGCTGGGCGGCACGCTGAACTTCAGCGGGGCCAGCCAGGTCAATGAGACGATCAATGTCACGGGCAACAACGCTTACACTTTGGCCTTGGGCAACATTACCGCGCCGGCCACGACCGGGCACAACCCCATGACGGAAATCGCCTTGAACACGTTGGCCGGCGGCGCTGGGCTGACCCTGGGCACCATTCAGACGGCCAACTGGAGCTCCTGGCTGGATTTTCATGGCGGCGGCAATGTTACGCTGGCCGGCAATATCACCAACGCCTCCAATGGTGCCGCCGTGGTCTATGTCACGGATGGCACGACGCTCACCATGCTGGGCCGCTCCTCATTATTTGCCACCGCCACGGGTGTCACCGATGGTTTCCGCTACGATGTGGCCAGCGGGACGCTGGTCGTGGATAGCAGCTATGCCCTGACCAACAACACCTCGGGTGCGGGCGCGGTACCCGCGTATTTTGTGCTGGGCGCGGTCACGAACATCTATTCCTCGACATCGGCGCCCTTCAGTCCGCCGGCGGGGGTGCTGGTCAATACCAACAACAGTTGGAATGTGGCGGTATATCTGGGTGATGCCAATCACCTGACCGGGGGGCTGGCGGTGTGGGCGACGACCACCAACTATGTGGCGGATGGCGATGCCACCTTCGCCAACAGCGGGACGATCACCATTGGCGGCCAGAACACCAGCGGCATCAATACCTATAACAATCCCATCATCCTCGGCTGGACGGCCAACCACGGCAAGAGCGTGACCTTGGCGGCGGCCACCGGCGGCGAAGTGGATTTTGCCGGCCCCATCCTGAAGAACGGTACGGACACCTCGGCCGGCGTGACGGTGGGCAGCTCCACTTTTGGCGGCACGGTCAAACTCATTGCTGTCAATACCTATGCCGGCGCCACCACGGTCAATGACGGTACGTTGTTGGTCAATGGCTCCACCTCTGCTGGCAGTGCGGTCACCGTGGCGGCGGGTGCTGCCCTGGGTGGCACCGGCACCATCGGTGGCACCGTCAGTTTTACGGCCGGCTCCTATGCCCAGCTCACGGAGGGCTCATCCCTGACCATCAGCGGCAGCCTGACATTGCCGTCCAGCGGCACGCTGCCGGTGGTCAAACTGAACCTGCCTTCCAATCTGGCGGCCGGCATTTATATCCTGGCCACCAATGCCGCCTCCGGCAGTTCCGGCTCGTTTAATTCCACCCCGGTCGTTCTCAGTGGTTCCACCGTTGCCGGCACCGTGCCGGTGATTGTCACCACCAGCACCGCCGTGGAATTGGTGGTGCAGCCGCCGCTCCTCGCCGCTACTCTGAAACTGACCCAGATCAAGGGCCTTACTTTGAAGGTGCCGCTCACCAGCTTGGCCACCAACTGGACGAGTTACTACGGTGACGCCATCTCGCTGACCGCCATCAGCGCCACCACCACCAACTCCCAGACGGTCTATCAGCTCAATGTTCCGTCGCTGCCGCTGGCCTCCAGTTCATTCACGGCCTATGAATTCCTGGGCTATGCCAACACCGCCAACACCCAGAATGACCAGTTCACCTACACCATTGCCGACACGCACGGCAACACCGCCACGGGCACGGTGAACATCATCCCATCCACCGCGGCCGTGTTTGGTTTGAACTATGCCACCGTCACGCCCGGCGTGGGTTCGGCCACGGTGAACTTCGCCGGCCTCCCCGGTTACACCTATGAGGTGGACCGCGCCACCAATCTCGCGCCGGCCATTTGGGTGGATTTGGGCAACGCGACGGCCGGCTCCAACGGGCTCTTCAACTACACCGACAACTTTACCGATCTGGGCGTCACGCCGACATCCGCCTACTACCGGTTGGTCTGGAATCATTGATCCATTTAATTCATAAGCAACCCTTGGAACCACAACAAATAAATCACGATGAAAACACGCATTTTAATCGCCGCCTTGGTGGTGGCTTGGGGCACGTGTCCGGCACAGGATGTCACTTGGAGCCAAAGCGGCCTCAGCGACACCATCCCGGAGGGCAACCCGGTGGGTATCAGCTTCGCCACGAGCATCAGCAGCGCCCCTGGTGAAAGCGTCCAGAACGTGACGGTGGATTTGAACACCACCGGCGGTTACAATGGGGATTTGATCGCCTATCTGGTGTCGCCCAACGGGACAGAAGTGTCGTTATTGAATCTGCCTGGGGTGACCACCGGCAATCCTTTCGGCAACGCCGGCTCCGGGTTTAGCATCACGTTGGCGGATGACAACTCGGCGATCACAGCCGCCACCGGCACGCCGGGGGCAACAGTGACGGGCACCTATGCGGCGGCGGGGAGTTTATCATCATTTGCGGGCTCGGCCATCAATGGCACCTGGACGCTGTTCTTTGCGGATGTGGGCTACGGGGCGGGCAGCCCAACCTTGACGGGCTTTTCGGTGGACATCACACCCGTGCCGGAACCGGCGAACGTGGCGTTGGGCATCTTTGGCGTGCTGTTGGGCGGGTTGGGCGGGTTGCGCTGGTATCGCCGCTCCCACCAGCCGGCTGCAGTTTGATTTGGCCGCGAGGCCGCCTTGGTGGTTTTGTCCGGTGGCCGGGCCGCTGGAGGGCAACAAAAATGGCGCGAATTCGTTCGCGCCATTTTTGTTAAACGGGGCAGGGGGCCGGTTTACTTGATGCTCAAGGCAATGCTGATTTGTTTGATGGCGGTGTTCAAATGGACGCTGACAGCCTTCTGGCCTTGCACGCTGTCGGAACTCAGCACTTGTTGCAGCAAGCCCTGGGCTTCCCGCAATTCGTCGTCGGACAAAACCTGTTTCTCCTTGTCCCGGTCATCCCCGCTCAAATCCAGGCCCAGCAAGGCCGCCGCCGCCTTCACTGCACCCATGGCTTTGACGCGATGTCCTTTGTAATCGTGATCGCCCGTCGCCAGAATACGATAGGCCCGGTGCAGCATGTCCGTCTCGGCCGTGTCCCCAAAGCTGGGGGACTGTGGCTGCGCCGCCCCTGGAACCTTGGCGCCCGGCTTGCTAAACCCCGTCAATGTGCCGCCCGCCAGCACGGCAACCAACACCGCACCGGTCGTTAAATATCTGATTTTCATACGTTTTTTCTGCGCCGTAAGCGATTTGTGATGCGAGCAAAACCTCGCACCAATGGCCCATGCTGTCAAGCCCATGCTGCGCATCACCCAGGGCAGACGCATTTAAGTTTGTGATTTCCGAAGGTTTTTTGTCAGTTTCTTCTTTTTTGTGGTTTTTGGGGTGCCCGCTGGTTGCGCCTTCCGGGTGCGGTGGATGATTTGGTCGGCGTAAG
>Ga0302319_10004736_pt1 | contig 27804 bp, 28 predicted proteins | sample Bog_T0_2_FD_203319 | JGI IMG/M metagenome (GOLD analysis project Ga0302319, IMG submission 203319) | Peat permafrost microbial communities from Stordalen Mire near Abisko, Sweden - Bog_T0_2 | ecosystem: Environmental > Terrestrial > Soil > Wetlands > Peat | place: Sweden: Abisko, Stordalen Mire... | reverse complement strand
GAGCCGCCGGCGCATTTCGTCCAGGTGGCTGCGGAAGAAGTTAAGATCGTGCATCCTCTACTAGCTGCGTTTCTCAATGGGCACCCACGGTTGACCATCCGGGAGGCCGGTGTAATCGGCGCGCGGGCGAATCAAGCGGTTGTTGCGGTATTGCTCCAAAATGTGCGCCGTCCAGCCGGACATACGGCTCACCGCAAAGATGGGCGTGAAGAGATCAATGGGAATGCCGAGCGAGTAGTAGCAGGAAGCCGAGTAGAAATCCACGTTGGCGTTCAGGCCCTTGGCGTCCCTGACGGCCTGTTCCACACGGCTGGATTTCTCGTATAAGTCGGCATGGCCTGTGCTCTTGCCCAGCTCCTGGCTGAGTTTCTTTAAGTGAATGGCGCGCGGGTCGAGAACATGATAGACACGATGGCCGAAGCCGGGGATCTTCACTTTGTTAGCGAGATCGTTTTTCACCTTGGTGACGGCTTCGTCGGGCGAGCCGGTTTTCAGGAGCATTTGAATGACTGCCTCGTTGGCGCCGCCATGCAGCGGGCCTTTGAGTGCGCCGATGGCGGAGGTGGCGGCCGAATAAATGTCGGAAAGAGTGGCGGCGGTGACGCGCGCGGCGAACGTGGAGGCGTTTAATTCGTGATCGGCGTGCAGGATCAAGGCCACGTCGAAAACCTTCTCCATGACGTCGTCAGGCTTCTTGCCGGTCAAGGTATAAATGAAGTTGGCTGCGTAGCCGAGCGAAGGGTCGCCGGAAATTACCGCTCGGCCGTTGCGCAACTGATCGAACGAAGTGACCAACGTGGAAACGCGCGCCATAAGTTTGATTGCCTTGGCCACATTGGCATCGGTCGAACTATCGCCGGCGATCGGGTCGTAGAGACTGAGCAGGGAAACAGCCGTCCGCAAAACGTCCATGGCGCCGGCACTGTTGGGAACGCCTTTTAGGAAGGCAGTCACCTCAGCGGGCAGATCGCGTTCGGCGATCAGCTTGTTTTTTAGAGCCGCCAGCTCGGCCTTATTGGGCAACTTGCCATTCCACAACAGGAAGATCACTTCTTCAAACGAAGCATGGCTTGCCAACTCATTGATGTTGTAACCGCAATAACTGAGGATGCCTTGATCGCCGTCGATGTAACAGATAGAGGACGATGTGGCGACCACGCCTTCGAGGCCAGCTCCGGAACTAACCATGAATGTTTGTTTGGATCTCCCGTTTTTGATTCTATATAATCTCGTTTCTGAAGAACGCGCAAGACGGCAGGGTGGAGGCCTTTGCGCTTTTCATGAAATTCGTGTTACGCAAGAGCGATAATGCGAAATGGTGCCTACGCCGCTTACTTCAGCCGCGCCAGCTCCCCAAGGCGCACTCGACCGGGAAACGCTCATCCGCGCTTTCCGCTTGATGTATCTATCGCGTTGTTTGGACGATCGCGAAGTGATGCTCAAGCGGCAAAACAAGATCTTCTTTCAGGTGAGTTGCGCCGGGCATGAAGCGATTCAAGTGGCGGCGGGAATGGCGTTGCGGGCGGGCAGCGATTGGGCTGTTCCCTATTATCGCGACCGGGCGCTGGCGCTGACTCTCGGAATGACAGCCGAGGATATGCTGTTGCAGGCGGTGGGCGCGGCGCGCGATCCCAGCTCCGGCGGACGCCAGATGCCGTCTCATTGGTCGTCGCCGCAACTGCGCATTTTAACTGGCTCATCGCCCACCGGCAGCCAGTATCTGCATGCGCTGGGATGCGCTTTGGCGAATCGCCACCTGGAACCGGATGCCCGCGAAATTGCCTTGGTCACTTCCGGCGAAGGCGCAACGAGCGAAGGTGAATTCTGGGAGTGCATGAATATCGCCTGCCTGGAGCGGGCGCCTTTGCTGGTGCTCATTGAAGACAACGGCTATGCCATCTCGGTGCCGGTAGAGAAGCAGACGGCCGGCGGCAACATTGCAAATTTATTGGCCGGTTTCCCTGGCCTTTTGCGGCTGGAAGTAGATGGCACGGATTTTATCGAATCGCTCGCCGCGATGAAGCATGCGGTAGAACACTGCCGCGCCGGTTGGGGACCGGCATTGGTCAGGGCAAACGTGATTCGTCCGTATTCGCATTCGTTATCGGATGACGAACGGGCCTATAAGCCGCAAGTAGAAAGAGATAACGAAGCAGCGCGCGATCCGCTGAAAACGTTCCCTGAGTTTCTGATTCAGGAGGGCATACTCACGCAGCGCTCCATTGAGGACATGATTCGGGCGACGGATGAGGAAGTGAGCGAACTGGCGCAAAGAGTATTGCGCGACCCTCCGCCGGAATCCGGATCGGCACTGAAGTTTTTATACTCCGAGAAGGTGGACCCTTGCTCGACGAGCTTTGAAAGCGAAGCGAAGCTGGCTGGCGATCCGCGCACGATGATTGATTCGATCAACCGTACGCTGGCGGAGGAGATGAGGCGCGATTCGCGGGTGATCGTTTTCGGCGAAGACGTGGCCGATTGCAGCCGCGAAGAATATCTGGACGAAGTGAAGGGCAAAGGCGGCGTCTTCAAGGCGACGACGGGGTTGCAGCGGGAATTTGGATCGAAGCGCTGCTTCAACACGCCCATTGCGGAAGCGGGCATTGTCGGGCGCGCGGTAGGCATGGCGGTTTGCGGGTTGAAGCCGGTGCCGGAAATTCAGTTCTTCGATTACATCTGGCCGGCCATGATGCAGATTCGCAGCGAAGTGGCGAATATACGCTGGCGTTCGAATAATGGATTTTCGTGCCCGATGGTGATTCGCGTGCCGATTGGCGGTTATCTGACGGGCGGTTCGATCTATCACAGCCAGTGCGGCGAAGTGGCTTTTACGCATATACCCGGTCTGCGAGTGGTGTTCCCGTCGAATGCGTTGGATGCTTGCGGCCTTTTGCGCACGGCGATTCGTTGTGACGACCCAGTTTTGTTTTTGGAACACAAGAAGCTGTATCGCGAACCGTATAACCGTTCGCCGCATCCCGGGCCCGACTATATGATTCCGTTCGGCAAGGCGAAGATTGTGAAGCTCGGCCAAAATTTGACCATCGTGACCTACGGTGCGTTGGTGCAGCGGGCCCTGATCGCGACTTTACAGATAGAAAAGCAGTTTGGGGTGTCTGTGGAGGTAATCGATTTGCGATCGCTGGCACCTTATGATTGGGAAACAATCAAGGCATCGGTGAAGAAGACAAGCCGCGTGTTGATCGCGCATGAAGATACTCTTTCGTGGGGGTACGGCGCGGAGATCGCGGCGCGGATTGCGAGCGAGTTGTTCAGCGATTTGGACGCGCCGGTGGGACGGGTGGGGGCGCTGGATACGTGGGTGGCTTACAACCCGAATTTAGAAGATGAGATTTTGCCGCAGGTGGCCACGATTGTGAAAGAGAGCGAGAGGCTGTTGGGGTTTTGAGGGTCGAAAAATTCAGACGCGGTCTTGTAGAATTCTTTCCAGGTCGCTGCGACCGTGAGGAGTACCAACAACTGTACGGGGCCTGTTTCGGGCCAGTAGGGACTTGGTCCCGCATTTGGAATGACGCTCCAAAACGGCGGATTCAAACGCTCAGTAGGCCTTAAGCCCCCGCAAAACCGCGGCACTCAAAAGCAACGGCAGCGTCACCATCCAAATCACTTCCGTGTATAGCTGGTGGTCTGAAAGATAGCCGATAACCGGCGAGATCACCGTTGTCAACAAGCCAAACGAACAAGTCAGCGCGGCGAGGGCCATGCCGGAACGTTGCGGGCCGTAGATATCGATGGGCAGGGCATAAATGTTGACGCTGCCGGCCAGCGCGAAAAAGAAGCTGGCCGAAATGAGCGCGGTCGCCCAACGCGCGTTAGAGGCGAACGGCAGCAATAGAGTAACCAAGGAGCAAATGGCGCTCAATAAAATCGCACGCTGCCGGGCACGCACGGGGTCATCCAGCGTTTTCGTCCAACGCAAAGAAAGCCAGCCGCCAAAGAATCCGCCCATGTTTGAGACAAGAGGGGGAATCGAGGCGTAATAGCGCGATTCTTGCAAGGTAATTTTGTGGACGTGGATCAAGTAGAGCGTGGTCCAACTTGACCACAACGAATAGCCGCCCATCCAGAGCAAATTGGCCAGGACTAAAAGCAGCAAATTGCGTTCGCGCAAAATGGTGAATGAGGGCTTAGCGCGTCGTTCCTGAACTGAAGCGAGTTCCGCCTGCTGGAATTGCGCGGGAATGCGGCGGCTTACCAGCCACCACACTGGAAGCCAAAGAAGGCCGCCGACACCAGCCAGCATGAAGGGCCAGCGCCAGCCGTGATCCAGGGCTGCCTGCACGCCCCAAAATACCGCCAGAGATCCACCTACGCTGAGACCGATCTGATTGACCGCCGCGCCTAAGGCGCGCTCCTCCGGCTTGAGATAGATCGCGTTCAGCTTGCCAACCGCCGAGACGCCGGCCGATTCGCCGATGCCAAGCGCGGAGCGGCACACTCCGAGTCCACTGAAGCCGCGAACCAAGCCGGTGCCGATGGCGGCGCTTGACCACCAACTCACCGCCGCCACCATGGTTCGGTTGACGCCGAAGCGGTCGAGCGCCCAGCCCGCTGCTAGCGCGCTAACGGCATAAGTGAAGGCAAAAGCCGATAGCAGCCAGCCGAAGCTGGTTTGGTTGAAGTGGAATTCAGCCATGATCAGCGTTGAAAGTGCGCTGAGCAGGTTGCGGTCGAGATAGTTCAGGGTCGAGGAGATGACGAAAACACTTACCGCGAGCCAGCGAAGAGAGACACTAGTGGGCATAGTTGCCAAATTCCTATGATGGAGCACGGCCCATGTTGAAATCAGAAATAAAGAGGCGCGGCTGGCTGCAAGCGGTGGCGGGCGCTGCGGCATTGCCCATACTGGCGGACGAAAAAGACCAACCTGCGGGCAGCATTAGCGATGTCGGCGGCCTACGCGTCGGGCATCATACCGACAGCCGGCGGCCAACCGGTTGCACGGTTGTGATTTTCGAGGGCGGCGCGGTGGCGGGCGTGGATGTGCGTGGCGCAGCGCCGGGAACGCGCGAAACAGATTTACTGAATCCGCTGAACACCGTGCAAAAAGTGAATGCCATCCTGCTGGCAGGCGGCAGCGCGTTTGGTTTAGATGCGGCCGGTGGGGTCATGCGTTACCTGGAAGAAAACAAAATGGGCTATCGCGTGGGTCCGGTGATCGTCCCGATCGTTCCGGCGGCCATTCTGTTTGATTTGGGTTTGGGCGATCCGAAAATACGGCCGGACGAGCAGGCGGGCTATGCGGCTTGCCTGGCAGCGGGAAGCAGCGCGCCGCAGGAAGGAAACGTGGGCGCGGGTGCGGGCGCGACCGTAGGGAAAATGTTCGGCATGCAAGTCGCGATGAAATCAGGCATCGGATCGGCCAGCATCATTGTGGGAGATACGGGTTTGGTCGTGGGCGCGATTGTCGCGGTCAATGCGCTGGGCGATGTGAGGGATCGGGAGACTGGGCGGATTCTGGCGGGCGCGCGCGCCGAGGGCGAAGGGTTTCTGGATTGCATGGAGCAGATTCTGCAGGGCGCGACGCTGCCCGGCCATCATCCTAGCCAACATGCTGACAAGGCTGGTGCGAACACCACGATTGGCATTGTTGCTACCAACGCGGCGTTAACGAAGAGCGAAGCAACGAAGGTGGCGCAGATGGCGCACGACGGATTGGCACGCACAATCAACCCGGTGCACACTGCCGCCGACGGCGACACTATCTTCGCGGCGGCGACGGCATCATCCTCGGTCCGCGCCGATGTGACCACCATTGGCGCGATTGGCGCTGAAGTGATGGCGCGAGCGGTGAACCGGGCGGTGCGGAGCGCGGTGGGCATTCCGGGACTGCCGGCGCATCGCGACTTGAGTTGGCTGAAGCACTGAGGCTACCACTTAAATATGCGGGCGCAAACGCCGTCGCTATCGATTTGGATAGTTTCGTCGTGATGGCGCACGCCGTCGGAAAGGCTCAAGTGGTGCCGCCCCGCCGCCAAAACTATCTTGACCGGGGTCGGCCCGAGATTTCTGCCATCCACCACCACATCCGTGCCCACAGGGTAGCTGGTCACCATCAACATGCCGACATTGCGCGTCATGGAAACGAAAACACTGCTCGAAGCCGGTGCGTTAAAGATCTTACGGGCAATTCCGTAGCCACTCAAATCGGCAGAAAGCGTATGGCGGCCAGCTGGCAAGGGGAGGGAGCATGGCGCTAGACAGGCAAAGTCTGATCGCCCGTCCACAACCACGTGCGCGCCAGGAGGGTCGCTGACGAGTTCCACATCGGAAACGGCCGCCGCTGGGGTTGAGGCCGCACGAATCGGGCGAAGGGATTGCGGCGGTTGTCTCGCCGGCACTACCCCCGCTTCCGGTGGCTTAGCAGGTACGCGCACGGGCAAAGTTGTGCTCGCTGAATTCACTTCCGGCACTACGGGCGAAGGCTCCGTCGTCAAATCGGCGGGCGGCGAAACAGGCTGTTTGCTAACGCCGAGATCTTCCGGCGGTGCGATTGCCGCAATCCTCTTCGATTCCTGATCTTGGGTACTGGCCTTGGGGTTTGAAACGAACTTCAGAAGCAATATCCCAACCAACACCACCGCCGCGCACACAGCCATGGTGAGGCCAAAGTGCCGCGCCGCCGGCGGATCAATCCCGACCCGTATTCTCGTTCGTTGGGAACGCGCTCCGCCTTGATAGTCTCGCCGGCCTGATTCGCCGCCTTGCAGGATGCTGAGCGAGTTGTCGAAAACATTCGCGGAGGGCGGTAGCACTACTGGATCGATTGCCTTTGGTTCTGCTTGCTCTTCGTTCTCCTCAGGATCGCCTTCAGGCATTCGCGACGACACGACTGTTTCGGGCGCATACCAACCGTTGCCCGCGATCTTCTCAGGCTCTTCTTCCTTCTTCGGCGTCACCGGCTGCCAATCGGGGCACTCGCCAAGAGCCACTGACAACACACCAATAAATTCGCTGCAGGAACCGTAGCGTTCTTCAGGCAACTTCGCTAGCGCGCGCTCCATCACGCGATTCACGGTTTCGTTTAACGTGGAGTTGGTTTCGCCCGGAGGCTTGGCGGGCCGCTTGCAAATGAAATAATGCAAGGCCGCCAGATGTTCAGCCACGAACGGCTTTTCACCGGTGAGCACTTCGTAAACCACCACCGCCAGTGCGAACTGATCGCTGGCGCCACCAACGGCCACTCCTTCCAGTTGCTCCGGCGACATATAGCTCGGAGTTCCCATCAGACCGCGTTGCTGCGTCGCTTCATGGGAGATCAGTTTGGCCACACCAAAATCGGCAATCTTCGCGGCGACTTCACGGTCGGTGCCCCGGTCGGAAAGCATAAGGTTGGCAGGCTTAATATCGCGGTGAATGATGCCTTTGCGGTGCGCGTAGTCCAAGGCGCCGGCAATCTGCCGGAAAACGCTCAACATCTGTTCACGATTCGGCAACGCAGCGCGCCGCATGGCGTCTTTGAGCGACGAGCCATCGACAAATTCCATGAAAATGTGCGCCAGATCGTTGCTTTCGAGAACGTCGTAAATCGTGACGATATTAGGATGAGAGAGCTTGCCCGCCGCTTGCGCTTCACGCAGCACGCGCTCGCGTAAATCTTGCCGCTCAGCCGGATCGGCGAATTCACTAAAGCGAATGGACTTAATCGCCACAGTTCTGCCGATCGCCGGATCGAGCGCCCGATAGACGACGCCACACGCGCCGCGACCCAGTTCTTCCAGAATTTGATACCGTCCGACCTGATTGACGTGTATCTGGTTCACGTGTATCTAGTATAGCGGCGAATTCACTAAGGTGGAGGAACGCCCACCGGCTAAATTTCCGGCGTGGCTTGTTACGATGAAGAAACCCGATGATCCCAGAGGTGATTCCAGAAGGGCTTACCTTCGACGACGTTCTGCTTCAGCCCGCGCTTAGCTCGATTACGCCAGCCGAAGCCGATACAACTACGCGGCTTACCCCGAAAATTGAGCTCAAGGTGCCATTGCTCAGCTCAGCGATGGATACCGTAACCGAATCGCACATGGCAATCGCGTTGGCCCAGCAAGGCGGCATCGGCGTAATTCATCGCAACATGTCGATCGACCGGCAGGCTGAAGAAGTGGACCGCGTGAAGCGCAGTGAGAGCGGCATGATTGTCGACCCGGTGACCATTGAACCGGAGCGCAAGATTTCAGAAGCTCTGGAGTTGATGAGCCACTATCGTATTTCCGGCGTGCCCGTGACGAAGAACGGCAAGCTGGTGGGAATTCTTACCAATCGCGATTTGCGTTTTGAAAACCGTTACGATTTGCCCATCTCCGACGTGATGACGAAGGAGAACCTGGTAACCGTTCCGGTTGGCACTACGCTTGAGGATGCGCGCCGCATTCTGCACACTCATCGCGTGGAAAAGCTTCTGGTGGTAGACGACCAGTTCACGCTCAAAGGCTTGATTACGGTCAAAGATATACAGAAAAAATTGAAGTATCCCAATGCGGCGAAAGATACGCAGGGGCGTCTGCGGGTGGCGGCAGCCATCGGCGCCACCGGAGATTATCTGGAGCGCGCGCAGGAGTTGGTGCGCAAGAAAGTAGACGTGATTGCGGTGGATTCGGCGCATGGCCACAGCCAACGCGTGATGGACGCGATTAAAGCTTTGAAGCATGCTTTGCCCGAACTGGAAGTGATCGCGGGCAACGTGGCGTCGTTTGAAGGCGCGCGCGATTTGGTGCGGCTGGGTGCGGATGGCATCAAAGTGGGCATCGGCCCGGGTTCCATCTGCACGACGCGCGTGGTGAGCGGCGCGGGCGTACCGCAGATTACCGCGATCGCCGAATGCTCCAAGGCAACGCGGCCGGCGGGCATTCCGCTGGTGTCCGATGGCGGCGTGAAGTATTCCGGCGATATCACCAAGGCGATTGCCGCCGGCGCGGATTCCGTTATGATTGGCAGCCTGCTGGCCGGCACGGACGAGAGTCCTGGGGAAACGATCCTGTATCAGGGCCGCACCTTCAAGAGCTATCGCGGCATGGGTTCCATGGGAGCTAATCCGGCAGGCACTTCGGAGCGTTACGCGCAGACAAGTGGCGGCAAACTGGTCCCCGAAGGCATCGAAGGGCGGGTACCGTATAAAGGTCCGTTGGCGGATATGGCTTATCAACTAGTGGGCGGTTTGCGGGCCGGCATGGGCTACTGCGGCTGCCAGACGATTGCCGATCTGCAGCGGAACGCGCGCTTTCTGAGAGTGACTTCCGCCGGGTTGCGAGAAAGTCACGTCCATGACGTGATCATCACGAAAGAAGCGCCGAATTACCGCTTGGAGTAGCTGCTTCCTGCGGCGGTATCGCCGCAATCCGCACCGATCCATTTCATCGCGACTTCCACATTCACCATTTTGGTATTGTTTCCGCCGACCTTGATTTTCAGAGAGCCCTTCATCGCTTCCGGATCAAGCGCTTCAAAATGCCCATCCAGCGTGCGCTTCACACCGTTGTCCTCGCACTCTTCGCGGACCTGAACGGCTTTCGAAGTGGAGTTCACTATTACGCGCCGACAGAGGTTGTTGCTCTCGCCGCTCAATGCGCCGGAGTCAAGCCTTTCCTGCGTGAGACAGAACCTCTTGGTATCGATGCGCGGTGTTTGCGCGGCGCGCGCCTTCAGCTTGGCCTCGGCTCTAGCGCGTTGCTCGGGAGTCATCTTGGCCAGCAACCCAGGCGCAATCGACGATTGAGATGGACCGCCATTGCTGTCGCCGGTGCCGGTCATCTCCCACAATCCGAGCTTTACATTTAACGGCTGCGCTTTGTCCGCCGAGACCAGTATGCACGGCACAATAAGGCCGGTGCCCAAGGCCGTTATGAGGGTCATCCTACTTCTCTGCACGGATATTTTGTAATCATACTAGAGAGATGGCGAAGCGGCTTGATTCGAAAGTGAGTGTGATTACCGGTGCGGCGGGCGGTATCGGCTCAAAGATGGCGGCGCTGTTTGCCGCGGAGGGCGCATCCGTGGTGCTAGCCGATATCGCCGATGAGACCGGCCAGCGCGTGGCGAACGAAATAACAGCGGCGGGCGGAAAGGCGGCTTACCTGCACGCCGATGTAACGAGTTCGGCGGAGACAGCGCATCTGATGGAGCAAACCGCGGCGCTTTATGGTGGCGTGGACGTGCTCGTGAACAACGCGATTAATATCGGAGGCGACACATCCATTACCGGGATGAGCGAGGAAGTTTTCGACAAAACCATTGCGGTTTGTCTCAAGGGACCATTTCTGTGTACTCGCCACGCGATTCCCTATATGAAGAAGCGCAAGAGCTCCAGCATTGTGAGTATCTCAAGTGTGAACGCGCTATTTGGCTTCGGCGAGACGGCGTACACGGCGGCGAAGGGCGGACTCATCTCGATGATGCGTCTGGTGGCAGCGGAATACGGCGAGTGGAACATCCGTTCGAATGTGATTTGCCCCGGCACCATTGAGACACCCACATCCATGAACCACTGGAAGCAATACCCAAACGGTTACGCGCGGCTCTTGGAAATGTATCCGCTCGGCCGGATTGGACAACCTTCGGAGGTGGCGCAATACGCCTTGTTTCTAGCTTCGGATGAATCGGCATTTGTGAATGGGTCGGTTTGCGTGATTGATGGCGGATTGCTGGCCGGCCGAAAGTTTGAGGTCTGAGTTAGACTAATCTTCGCGATGAAACTTGCAGGCGTCTTGTTTGTGCTAGCTGCCGGTACGCTGTTCGGCTTTGGCAGCGGAACCCACTGGGTAGCGACTTGGGCGGCGAGTCCGGCGCCGCAATTTCCGGAAGACCGGATGCGCAGCGCTCATCTCGAATTTTCCGATCAGACAGTGCGCGAAATCGTCCACACCAGCATCGGCGGAAATACGATTCGTCTGCGGCTATCGAATGCTTTTGGTAAGCAGAGCGTAGAGATTGGCGCGGTTCACGTTGCGATCCGCTCTGAAGGCTCTGGGATTGCTCCGGCCACGGATCAACCGATTACCTTTAACGGACGCGCGGCCGTTACGCTGCCCGCCGACGCGATCGTCTTTAGTGATCCGGTGAAACTAGCGGCTCCCGCGGAGAGTGAGTTGGCAATTAGCGTCTATGTTCCGAAGACCGCTATCGGTGGCGGCGTGCATTATTCAGCCGAACAAACATCCTATATCGGCGCGGGAAATCAGGTGAGTGCGCTGGCCATCGCCGCTCCGCAAACGATTACTTCCTGGGTTTGGCTGGCGGGTGTGGATGTAGAAGCTACCGCAAAGACGGGTACCGTCGTAGCCTTCGGCGATTCAATTACCGACGGCGCACGCTCCACCCTGGATGCCAATCGGCGCTGGCCCAACGTCTTCGCCGCGCGCTTACTGGCGCGCAAAGGCAAAGCATGGGGAGTGGTAGACGCCGGTATCGGCGGCAACCGCGTTCTGCATGATGCGCAAACGAACGTCGGTTTTGGGGTGAACGCGCTGGCGCGTTTCGATAGGGATGCGCTGGATGAGCCTGGCGTGAAATACGTAATTGTGATGGAAGGCATCAACGATCTGGGTCATGCCGGCAGTTCCGCGCCTCTTTCCGAAACGGTTAGCGCGGAAGATCTGATCGCCGCCATGCAGCAGTTGATTGAAAGGGCGCACGAGCGCGGCGTGAAGATTTACGGCGCCACTCTTACGCCGTTTGTAGGAACTGTTTTCGAGGGATATTTTTCGCCTGAAAAAGAGGTCAAGCGCAAAGCGCTGAATGAATGGATCAGGGCAAGCAAAGCGTTCGACGGGGTCATTGATTTTGAAAAGGCGGTACGCGATCCGGATCACCCCGACCACATGCTGGCTGCTTTCGACAGCGGCGATCATCTGCATCCGAACGATGCGGGATACAAAGCCATGGCCGATTCAATCGACTTAAAGCTTTTCCAATAGCTTCACGGCGCGAGCCGTCCTAAACGCCAAGTTCCATCGCCGTTGAGGCGGTAGACGATTCGGTCGTGCAAACGGTTGGTGCGCCCTTGCCAGAATTCCAGCAAATGCGGCGTAAGGTGATAGCCGCCCCAAGTAGCGGGCATTGGCACTTCATCGCTATTTGCGTAAGCAGTTTCCAGTTCGGCAAGGCGCAATTCCAGCGGCTCGCGCGAAGGCAACTCGCTGCTTTGGTTTGATACCACGGCGCCAATCCGGCTGCCTTTGGGACGGCCTTTGAAATATTCCTTCGATTGCTCTTTTGAGACTTTCTGAACCGCGCCCTCCACCCGCACCTGGCGCTCCAAATCGGCCCAGTAAAAGGTCAACGCGCAGCGCGGATTTTCGGCCAGTTCGCGGCCTTTGCGGCTGGCGTAGTTGGTGTAGAAAACGAAGCCATCGCGCTCCAAACCCTTTAGTAAAACGATGCGGGCCGAGGGTTGGCCGTCAGAGTTCACGGTAGCTAAGGTCATGGCGTTGGGTTCTTTCAACGCCGCACTCTTTGCCTCTTTAAACCACTGCTCAAACTGCCGCATGGGGTGGGGGTTGCAATGGGCTTCGTCGAGCGCGGCCAGCCGGTAGTCTTCGCGCAAATTGGCTATTTCCATGATTCTATTGTGTATTGATTCGAGGAACCCGTTGCTATACTCAAAATGTCATGAATTGGCCGGTAATTGCTTTAACTACAGTGCACGTGATCGTTTGCCTGATTTTGATTCTGGTTGTTTTGCTGCAAAGCGGCAAGGCGGCCGATCTGGCGGGGGCGTTCGGCGGCATGGGGTCGCAGACGGTTTTCGGGCCACGCGGGACGGCAACCGTTTTGTCGAAAGCAACGACAGTGGCAGCAGCGCTTTTCATGGTGACCTCGCTTGGTCTCGTGTATCTGTCGAACGGCCAGACGCGGAGTTCGGGCAGCGTGCTTGAAAATCGCAAAAAAGTTTCGGTGCAGCAGCCGAAAGGCAAAGCAACGGCGATGCCTGTTCCTGCTGTTCCCGTACCTGCTGGCCCAGCGAAAAAGTAGGTTTTGGTGTTGTTCGATTGCGGAGATGGCGGAATTGGCAGACGCACTAGCTTGAGGTGCTAGCGGGTAACACCGTGGGGGTTCAAGTCCCCCTCCCCGCACCATATATCGATAGCCGCCTAGCATCATCGGGCGGCTTCTTAATTTTGTCCGCCGTCCGGCGGTGCCGTTGCTACGAGCCTTGGCTGTGACGCTGTACCCACTCTTCGATGCCTCGTGAATTGCCCACGAAAAAGCGCAGAGCGAGCGGCACTTCATTCGGATGATCGACCGACCAAGCGATGATTCTTTCCAGCTTGGTGATATCGTCCGGAATTCCGCTGATTTCGGACAACTCAGCTTCAATGACGGATAAGTCTCGCACATCGGTATCGTAACACCGGCGGCGCGGGAGTTGGCGCGCTTCCCATCGGCTATCATAACGGCATGTCATCTCGGCCTCGAAATCGCAAGCATTCGCCCAGGAAATCTGATCCCGAATCGGACCGCGACGGGAAGTTGATTGCCGGCAAGAACGGCGTATATATGGTGTTGGGCGACGAGAAACTCAGAAGCTTCCAACTCGTTCCTTGGGAACAAATGCTCTGTTCCCTTCCACCCGCGCGCCGTTAGACCCTTTTCAAGAACTTCTTCGTCGCTTGCGAACTGCTATACACTTCCCCGTCAACCAATAGCCGCCCGGTATAGGAACCGCCCGGACTATCAAACTCCCAGGCGATGGCGTGGCCTTCCCGCGCCAACTCGGCCCAGCGGGATTCCTTGTTCGAGTTTTGCTCAATCCAGAAGCGGCGCTGCTCGTCCGTAAACGTCCGCAACTGGGAACGATCCAGTTTATCCGTCCAGGTCGTTATATCGGTGAACTTAGCAGTCATCAATGCGTCATCGCGTAAACAATATTGTTCACACCAATACGTATGCCGAGCGCCGAAAATTTCTCCGGGTATTCCGGCGAATCCGCCCACTCCCACGAGTCGCCGATATCGGAGTTAAACGAGGCAAGCACCAGCAAACGGTGCTTATCGTCGTAAATTCCCCGCCATTTGGCCACATAGCCATCTTTTTTATGGCCCTCCGCCAGATGCTCGCGGCCGACAATTTGATAGCGTTCGTCCAAGTCATAAACGGTGTGAAAAACGGCATCGCTATCGGGGATATCGACAAGGGGCCGATCCGGAAAAACTCGCTGCATCGCTTCCTGAAACACGCCCCACTCATCGGTGCCATGAAAGTCGTCCGCCATGAAGAAGCCGCCGCGCAACAGGTAGTCGCGCAGCTTCTTGGCCTGCTCGTCGGTAATGCCCCATTCGCCCACCTGCACGGCGTAAAGCCAAGGCCAATTGTAAACGTCGTCGCCATCGTCCAGATTGACGGCCTGTTCCACGCTGCGCACGTGAATACGAGTGAGGCGGCGAACGGCGAGCGAGAAATGCCGGTCGGCGCGCGGAAAGTCTTGCGACCAAAGAGCCACGCCCGTGTGCCAATCAAGCTCGCGGCCTCGATAGCCGTCCAGCCAGCCGCCCGGATACATCAGCCGCGCGAAAGCCCACTCTGTTTTTTCCTCATAGTCGGGCGGCAGGGGAATCTCGCCCAGACTATATTCAATACCCGGATATTCACGAAAGGCGCGCGGCAGGGTGCGATCCAAGGCGAAAGCCGCTCCGACAAAAAGAATGGCGCAGACAGCCATGGCGAGTGTCTTGCGGGATTTCATGGGCCGCCTCGTTCCGAGGATAGCAACAAAAAAACGGCGTGTTGCGCGATACTCAAGAGACAAGATGATGAAGATTCCGGCAGCCTTGGTTGTTGGCACGCTGCTTTCGCTTTCTTGCAGCCGGACACCACCGCCTCAGACCAGTTCGAGGTATACACCGCCTGGCTTCACACCGCCAGGTTCGCCGGCGTCAAGAACGAGCGGAGTACAGACGGGCAGCGCCGCCTTCGATTACTACCTGCTGAATCTTTCCTGGGCGCCGGAGTTTTGCCACAGCAAGCCGGACAATCCGGAATGTAGCGGAAATTTTGGCTTCATTGTTCATGGCTTGTGGCCACAGAACAGCGCCGGCGGTTACCCCTCAAACTGCGGCAATCAGCCCGGCCCCACCGATCCATCGAGCTTGCTTGACATCATGCCCGATTTGCATTTGATTCAGCACGAATGGACTACCCATGGCACCTGCACCGGTTTGGCCGCCGACGATTACTTCGCGCTGATTCGCCGGGTGCGCGCTTCGCTGAAAATTCCGCCAGACTTCGTAGCTCCTCAACAACAGTTGACAGTAAGGCCGGCCGATCTGAAACGCGAATTCGAACAGGCAAACCCCGGGGTGACAGATTCCGGTATCGCCGTGAGTTGCGGCGGACCGTATCTGGTAGCGGTCGAAATCTGTTTCACGAAAGATGGCAAACCGGCGCAGTGCGGCGGCGACATCCGCGATTGCAATAAGCCGTCCATTCGTGTTCCCAAGGTTCAATAAGCGCGGAGGCTCGTTGCGGAAACGTCGCGTTGCCGTTGCGCTTTTGTGCTGCGCTCTATCGGCTGCGCAGAAACAAGCACCGCCCCTGGAACTGATCGGAAAGATTGCCTTGGATGGTGTGCACGGCAGGATTGGACATCTGGGCGCCGATATCTATCATGGATATCTTTTCGTGGCCGCTTCCGGCGATGGCAGCGTTCCCGTGATCGACGTGCGCCGCAACTTGGTTGTGGATACGATCCACGGGCTGGCGGAACCCTTTGACCTGGCCTATGTCAAATCTTCAAACCGGTTGTTTGTACTCAGTTCCGCGGATGGCACACTACGCGCCTACGACGCCGAATCCCTGAAGTTCTTCAGCACTGTACGCATTGGGCCGGACACCGGCCATATCGTTTTTGACGGTGCTCATGACCGTCTGTACGCTGGATACGGCGCAGCGCTTGCCGTATTGGACTCCAGCGGCGGGAAGCTCTTCGATATCGCCCTCCCCGCCCATCCGGAATTCTTGCAAGCCGCCGAAACACCGCCGCGAATTTTTGTCAATCTTCCAAACGCGCACTCGGTAGCGGAAGTTGATTCTGATGAAGGTCGGGTCATAGCGAACTGGCCGGTAAGGCTTGGGACTGAAAACGTCCCGCTGGCGTTGGATGAATCGAACAATCTGCTGTTTGTTGCATGCCGGCATCCCTCGCGGCTGCTGGCGCTCGACATGAGTTCCGGAGCGGTGTTGGCCCATTTGCCGGCGGCCAGCAGCATAGACCAACTATTCTTTGATCCCATTCACGAACGGCTTTATGGAATCAGCAGTGAGGGGCAAATCGCCGTCTATGAGCGGAAGGTGGGCGCGGAGTATGCGGAGATCGCTGAGGTGGCCACCTCCGCCGGCGCGCGCACAGGCTTGTTTGTGCCTGAGTGGAACCGCTTGTTTGTCGCGGTGCCGGAATTTGCCGGCCATCCGGCCGAGATCCGCATCTATCAGCCGCGTTAGACCATCCATAGTCTTGCTGTTGTATAGTTAGACTATGGAAGAACGCTCCGAAATCCCGCCCGGCACTTTATACATGTTGATCCTGAAGACGCTGGCGCGTTTGGGCCCCATGCACGGCTACGGCATCGCGCAGCACATCCAGCAAATTTCGGGCGAGGTTTTGCAGGTGGAAGAGGGATCGTTATATCCTGCATTGCAAAGGATGCTGATCAAAGGCTGGGTGATAGGCGAGTGGCAGCAATCGGAAAACAACCGCCGCGCGCGTTTTTACAAGCTCACTCCCGAGGGCCGCAAACAACTGAGCCGGGAGTTGCGTGAGTTTGAACGGGTGATGGCGGCGATTGGAAGGGTGATTCAACCGGCATGAGAGAACTTTGGCGGAAACTGCGCTGGCTGACGGAGCGCGAACGGTTCGACCGTGAACTCGAAGAAGAGATGCGCCATCATCTCGCGCTCAAAGCGCAAGAACAAGGCAGCCTTACAGCTGCCAACAGGCAATTCGGGAACGTGAGGTTGTGGAAGGAGAGGAGCCGCGCTATGTGGACATGGACATTTTGGGAACAACTGGGGCAAGACATTCGCTACGGCTTGCGCGCCATGAACGCCAACCGGCTCTTCACCTGCATGGCGGCCATTTCGCTCGCCCTCGGCATTGGCGCGAACACGGCCATTTACAGCTTCGTGGATGCCATCATGCTCCGGGCATTGCCGGTGCGGTACGCCGAGCAATTGGCGATCCTTAACTTGCGCGCCAAAGGTGGCGGATCCGCCGTGGTCAATAGCCATTCCGGATCTAACTATAGGGAACCGGATGGAGGCACGACAAGTCCCAACTATCCATACCAGGCGTATGAATTTCTGCGCGATCACAACCAGGTTTTTTCCAGTCTCTTTGGTTATGCCGGTGCGGGACGGCTCAATCTGATGGTTGATGGACAGGCGGAACTCGGGGAAGGCGAGTACGTCACCGGCGGTTATTTCGGCGGCTTAGGCGTGCGGCCGGCGGCGGGCAGGCTCATTGGCCAGGAAGACGACAAGCCGGGCGCCATTCCAGTGGTCACGATCACTTACAGCTTTTGGCAGCGGCGCTTCGCGGGCAAAGACGAAGCGGTGGGAAAAACTATTCTGCTTAACGGCAAGCCGTTCACCGTTGCAGGCGTTTCACCACCCGAATTCTTTGGCGTCAAGCCACAAAGCGCACCGCAAGTTTTTATTCCCGTTCACCAACTGGGATTGGTAGATCTCAATCCCTACGATCCGGTTGAGTCAAGGTTCAACGACGGCCATTTCTATTGGCTCGAAATCGTGGGACGCCTCAAGCCCGGCGTAGGTCTGCCACAGGCGCAAACCGAAATGGCGACCCGCTTCCAGCAGTGGGTCTTAGGTACGGCTAGAAACGACAAAGACCGCCAGACGCTGCCCGCTTTGTGGCTGCAGGAAGGCGGATCGGGCGTGGATTCGTTGCGGCGGCAGTATTCGAAGCCGCTTTACATCCTCATGACGATGGTGGCGCTGATTCTGCTGATCGCCTGCGCGAACATTGCCAATTTGCTATTGGCGCGCTCGGCGGCGCGCAGGCGGGAAATAGTCGTTCGCTTGAGCCTGGGAGCCGGGCGTTTGCGGGTGATCCGGCAACTGCTCACCGAAAGCATTTTGCTGGCGCTGTGCGGCGGAGCGCTCGGCATCTTCGTGGCGGCAATCGGGATTCGAGCGCTCACGCTGCTGCTCGCCAATCACCAGGATGATTTCACGTTGGGTGCGGAACTCGATTGGCATGTTTTGCTCTTCACCTTGCTGGTCGCGTTGGCGACGGGATTTTTGTTTGGGCTGGCGCCGGCCATCCAGGCCACCAAGGTTGATCTAACTCCCGCGCTGAAGGAAACGCGAGCTGGCAATCCACACGCGCGCCGGCGCCGCTACGGGATGCACTTCGGCCTAAGCCACGTACTCGTAGCAACACAAATTGCCACGTCTCTTCTATTGGTCGCCGCCGCCGGACTGTTTGTGCGCACGCTAGTGAATCTCAACGCGGTGGATGTGGGATTCAATCGAGAGAATCTCCTGCTGTTCAGCGTGGACGGAGCGCAGGCGGGCTACCAGGACAGCGCGCTAAAAGAGTTTTACGCCGAACTGCAGCGGCGCTTCGCTTCCCTGCCCGGCGTTCGCGGCGCAACCATGAGCGAGATGCCGCTGGTATCCAATTCATGGGACAGCACGGATGTGAAGATTCCCGGAGTAAGCAAAGTGGATGGCAAAGACCCGTTCACTGCCTACATGCAAATTGGCCCGCAATTTTTCGAAACCATGCAGATACCGATACTCCTGGGCCGTCCGATTGCGGCGCGTGACCGGGAAGGTGCGCAAGCGGCGGCGGTAGTGAACCAAGTCTTCGCGCAGAAATATTTTCCGGGCGTATCGCCCATCGGGCAGCATTTTGGTTTCGGCGGCAAGGCGGCAGACACAGAGATTGTGGGCTTGGCGCGAACCCCACGCTATGACTCGCTCAAAGACGAAATTCCGCCGGTCGTCTATCTTTCCTATCTGCAGGCCGGAGAGAATCTCCCTCTACGCGGGATTCACTTTGAAGTTCGCACCGTCGGCGACCCGTTAGCGCTGGCCAACACAGTGCGGAAGATTGTGCATGAGGTGGGTCCGCGCGTGCCGGTGGCGGATGTCACCACGCAAGCGCGGCGCATCGACCAGACAATCGTGCAAGAGCGCACCTTTGCCGATCTCTGTACCTGTTTTGGTGCGTTAGCTTTGGCCATGGCGTGTGTCGGATTGTATGGAACCATGGCTTATGCGGTCACGCGGCGAACCAGCGAAATCGGCATCAGGATGGCGCTAGGCGCGGCGCAAGGGGGGATCGTCTGGATGGTGATGCGGGAGGTGTTGGCGCTGGCGGGCGTTGGTTTGCTCATTGGATCGGCTGCCGCATGGGAAACCACCGCCTTTCTGAAATCGTTTCTCTTCGGTTTGCGGCCGGGCGATCCGCTCACGTTGGGCACCGCTGCGGCAATTCTGATCTCGTGCGCCGTTTTAGCGGGCTACGTACCCGCGCGCCGCGCTTCGCGCATTGATCCCATGACCGCGCTGCGGCATGAATGAAATTTGCACCTCTTCAAGTAACATTGGGGAATGCGTGCGACGTTCCTTTTTTCCACGTTCCTCATTCTTCTGCAAATTCATATTTTTCCGCACCGCTCCAACGGGCCCCTAAAACCGCTGGATAACGTCATGTTGCCCGGTCTCGAAGGAGAGCTGGAGCACATGGCTGTCGACGTCAAAGGCGAGCGCATTTTTCTGGCGGCCACCACCAAAAACACTATTGAAGTCTATACCGCGCAAAAACTCAAACATATTGCCACCATCACCGGCTTAAGACAGCCGCAGGATTTGATTTTCGTTCCCGAAACCGGCAACCTGCTGGTAACGAACGCCGCCGATGGCAGTCTGCGCACTTACGATGGCAAGACCCTGAAGCTGCTCGATAGCAAGTTCGTGAGCGGCGATGCCCAGCGCTTAGCGGTCAGCGGCGGGGGCAAGACCGCCTACGTCGGCTGGGGCGTGGGAACGCTGGCCGTATTCGACATGCAAACCGGCCGCCACTCGGACATCAAGCTGAAATCGCCCGCGGAATCGTTCCAAGTCGATTCCGCCGGCAATCGGATCTTCGTCAATCTTCCCGGCACCGACGAAATTTCTGAAATCGACCGGCGCAGTCTGATAGTTTACGCCAGTTGGCCCGTTCATCCCTTCCACGAGAATGGGCCGATGGCTTTGGACGAAGCGAACCGGCGGATTTTTGTAGTGTGCCGCCGGCCCGCCAAGCTTCTAGTCTTGAACATGGATGACGCCGCCGTAATGGCCTCCCTGCCTACCGTGGGCGATGCCGCCGATGTTTTCTACGACCGCGAGCGCAAGCGCATTTACGTCATTGGCGGCGAGGGCATGGTAGATGTGATTAAGCAGAAGGGTCCGGACGAGTATTCCACCGTCTCGCATACCGAAACACTCCCGGGAGCGCGCACGGGCTTATTTGTTCCCGAATGGAATCGAATCTACGTGGTTGCTAGAAATCGTCCGCCGTTTGACCCCGCGGAAATGCTGAGTTTCAACATTGAGGATGCGCGTTAGCGGCGTTCGTTGGAGGCTTTCAGTTCATTCAGATCGCGCATGAGGGCATCGCGGCCGCTGACGGGCAAAGTATTGTGGTCCAAAATCGCTTTGATAGCGCCTAGCGAGTGCTCAAACGCTTCCTTATCGAACTTGCCTTTGACCAGCTTGCGGTCCAGCTTGGAAAGATCATCCTGCGCGTGTTGCACGCGGGCCCGCTGCTTATCCCCGTGCTGTAAGCCGGAAGCCGCTTGCAAATCGCTCTGCGTGCGGTCCACCACACCGCGCAATTCACTCCAGTCGCGCGCGCGGTCGCGCGCTGCGGCTAAGCTCAAGGATAGTACTACACCCAGGGCCATAAGCAAAACTTTCTTCAAGAATGAATCCATAGACAAGTCCTTAGACGTGCGCCAGCCTTCTATTATTACAGGCTTGACACGAGTCCGGAAGTCGCCAAGGCCAAGCAACCGTAAAGAACACTGTCATCCTGCAGTCCGGCAGGCACTACGTCGCGCCGCGCCTTCGACCAAGCCGTCATCTGGCGATTCAGTTCCTCCCGCAAAGGAACGAAAAGGCGGTCGCCCGCCTTGCTAATACCGCCCCCGATGACGACCCGTGCCGGATTCAGCAACATAAGAGCCGCCTTCAAACCACGTGCCAAATGGACTACGTACTTACACACAAACTGTTCGTCTTGGAGCAACTCGTGAGCGGGCTTTCCATAGTCGCGCTCGAGCCACAAGCCGCAGCACATCCGCTCATAGCAGCCGCGCGAACCGCACAGGCAATCCGGGCCTTCCGGCTCAATGTTCAGATGGCCGATTTCGCCCGCGTAGGAATCAGCGCCGCGATAGATTTCGCCGCCGTGCACAATGCCGCCGCCGATGCCGGTCGATAAGGTCATATAAAACAACGGATCGGCACCGCGCCCCGCGCCGTATTTCGCTTCGCCCAATGCGCCCACGTTGGCATCATTGTCCATGACAACGGGCGCGCCGGTGAGCGTCTTCAGATTCGCTACTAGCGGATATTGCGCCCATCCTTCAACGTGCGTCGACAGCGTGACGGCTTGCGTGGGAAAATCGACCGGTCCGCCGAAGCCGATACCGCAACGGTCGGGGCAAAAGCCATGCTCGTCGCGCCAAACAGCGAAAATTCGTTGGACTTCGGAGAACAACGCGTCGGGGCCACCGGCGCGATCCGTCGAACGAGACTCGCGCAACACCAAGTGGTCGCCGGCGAATCCGGCGACCGTAAACTTGGTACCGCCCACATCAAGAGCAAACACACGCATCACTAAAATATAGTGCGTGCCGAGCCGCAATGCCGGTGGACCTGAAGTTCGACGCTAGTTACCCTATCTGCTCCTCCTGGCAGTCGCGCTCCGCGAAGCCGCGTCAGGGACTGAAGCGGAAAGCGGCGGCTGCCGCCCGCTGCTCCTCCAACGAAATGAGGTGACGAATCGAATCAGATCCCCTTGCCCCGACGATTCGCGTGCCGTTGATGAAGAGGGTCGGTGTACCACTAACGGCAACCCCCTTTCCCAGTTCGATGTCGCGCTCCACGTCCGGCGCGGACTCCCTGGACGCTACACAACGCTTTAGCGCCGACACGTTTATCGAGGGAAACTCGGCGCTGGCGAGAGATATGCTGTCACGCACGAAAGTCGGGCTCGCCAACCTACCCTGATCTTGGAAAGCACGATCATGAAATCTCCAGAAAGCGCTATGACTTTGACGCGCGATGCAGGCGCCTAGCTCCGCAGCGGCCCTGGCGTGCGCGTGTATCGAAAGCGGGTAGTTCCTGAAGACCAGACGGACGCGCGGCGATGGCATCTTCTCAAGAGCCTCGCGCAAAGCATAGGCTAGGCGACCGCAATAGGAACACTCAAAATCAGAAAATTCCACGAGGACCACGCTGGAGTTCATGGCCCCAAGAGCCGGGGGCGAACCTTCCCCTTCAAGACTCTGAAGATCCTTGACTCCGAGCGTCTGAGCCAGTGGAGCTGGCCTGCTGAGATCGGCGATGCCAGCCGATATGTAGCCGTGGTCCGCCGACAAGAACCATGTGGCTGGCCTCGGCAGCGTTGGCCCGCTCACCTGAATTCGCATCATGCACGAACCGCGGACCGGAGAAACCGATTCAATCTTAAGAGAGTCGGTCCCGGCAAGGCCGTAATACCCGCTGAGGTAAAGCCGCACCCGGTCGATGCTTGCGCTGTCTGTCCTCCCGCAGGGCCAAGCGTTGAAATAGTGGCCCCAAATCAGCGCGGTTGCAACGGCCACAAATGAGTATGCAATGGTCCCCGCGCGTCTAAGATCAATCCCCTTCACTGGGCACCTGAAGTAACGAGCGGATCAGTAGCTATCAGTCAATCAGCGGATTGGGCTGGCAGGCGAGTCCGGCATCGAACGGCCTTAAGCATGCTTCGGAGCGCTGGCAGGGACAAAAGGGTTCCCGCTAGGGCAAGAGGCGTCCTTGAGGAGGGCACGCCGGTTGGGTCTGAAGCGGGCTCAGCATGAGGTATGCGCAGCAAGCCTGTGGGAGGGTGGCCGTCGCAAACACCGTCTCTGCAGCCATCCTCGCAGTTATAGTACGTTGTCTGGTTGTCGGCGAACTCGTTCTGTTCGTAGTTGTACGCCTGCGCGATGCAGGCCTGGTAAACAGGTCCGTAGATTGAACTGCAGACAGAGTATGAAGACGTCGTCTCGCATGCTGCCATCTTTTGGTTATAAGTATTTTCTCACTGATCGGTTTGGGCGTTGTATTGGTTCTGAACTTTTGTGTTTTGATCAGCTAAGGTTGAGCCGCACGTGGCGTAGCAGCTAATGCACGCTTCCTGAGCTGACGCAGTGCGCGATGATAGGCCAGCAAGGACCACCAGAAATGCGACGGCCGTTAGAATGGTTCGCATGTTCAGTCCTCGCTAATACAGAGGAGAAAGAGTTGGCGTCTGGCCTTGACGGATTTGTGATATCCACCCGTCTACCTTAGGGTTCGGCCAAAACGCCTTGCAAGAGGTGAGGAAGGCCACTACGGTTTCTTTGTAACCTAAGTCCAACAACGCCTTGGCAAGGGTCAGATTTGGCCCCCAGGTGTCCAGGTGAGGACCCCCAACTGTCGTAGCAGAAAGGATCAGATCCTTTTGGGCTGCGTCAAAGTCATTTCTCTGTAAAGCGCTGCGCCCGAGGGCGTCATAAACATAGTACAAGTTCTCGGACTCAAGGCTGCTTCCGCTCTGAATTCCGCCGCGCCGCTGCGTTTCGAGGAGAACGCCCGGGGCAAGCGCTTCGGCAGCCGCGACGTCTCCAGAACGCAGCGCATCGCGGAGTTTGAAACTCGCCCTAAGGTATTCGCTGAACACTTGGTCGCTTGACGATCGCAGAGATTCAGCAACGTTTATGTCCATCTTATCCTTCACCACCTTCGTTAAGGCGTGAAGCAGAGCGGCGACCTGTTTGCCCGCATCGCTCCAATCCGGCTTAGTGATCGCGGCTTGCAGACGCGAGGTGGCCTCAATCAGCGGAGCCGTCGCTGCCGGGTCAACGCCAATAGTCCGAGAAGGCTTGACTTTGGTCAACTTTGAAAATAGCGCTTGGAAGTCGACGCTCGTCGTCCCGCCTGAGTCGTGGATCATGTTCGCGCCGATCACGGTCTGGAGCTGCATAGCGTGAATTTGCGCCAGTTCCGCGTCGCCGCCCTTGATATCCGTCGCTAGCTCGCCACTCAGGGTTTCGAGCGTGCCCGGAGCCAGGACGTCTGTCCCAGGGTCTGCATTGGTTACGGTTTGTGAGCCTAGATGCTGCGCCGTCAGCCCGCAAAAAAACAAAAGAAAGAGGCACTTACGGTACGGAGCACCCCCGAGCGCCAACTGAGATAATCTCTTCATTAAGGCTTTTATCCCCTCGGGACTAAACGATTTACCTTACTTATGGTAACAAGAGGATTGTAACCGAAAAAAAAAAAAATTTGTCAAGCGAAAAAGACGTTCCCAGAATGGCCTAGCGCAAACTTTGGCGCGGGAGCACGGGAGGCCCAGAAGCTTAAACTAACCGGTCGTGAGTTAGCCTGGCCCGATCCGTCCACTAAAATACAGCGCGCCCAGCTGCAATAATAAGGTCAAGCGATGCCGGTGGCAATCGCGTATCTCGTCATCTGAGCCGTTGAATGCAGGCCCAGGCGATGCATGATGGCGGCGCGGTGAAACTCCGCGGTGCGAACGGAAATGTTCAACTGATGCGCAATTTCCTTGGCCGTATAGCCGGTAGCAATCAGCCGCAACACTTCGCGCTGACGCAGCGTGAGTTTCTCGTCGGTTCCCTCCGGCGCGCCGTGCGCCTCGCGAATCGCCACTTCTTCCTGCTGCAAAACTTTCTCGATGGTCGCCAGCAATTCCCGCGCCGGGAGGCGTTTAGAAACAAAAGCCTTGGCGCCGATCTTGGCGGCTTGCTCTTGATACAACGGATCCGCATGCATGGAAAGAAAAACGATCGGCAAATCGGGCCGCCGTTCCAGCGCTCGGCGCGCCGCCACGAACCCATCGCCTCCCGGCATGCTGATATCCAGCACAGCAACGTCGGGCTGGAACTGATCCACTGCGTCAATGAACGCCTGGCAGTTATCCACCGTTAACACTTCGAAGCTCTCTTTCATCATTCGGCTCAAAGCGTCAAGTATCAAAGGGTGGTCGTCGCCGAGAAGCACCTTCGGCATGGGAATCGGACTGGCGTTTGGACTCGGATTTGCACTATCTATCGCTACAACCGGTGAACTCATCCTTTCATCTACCTCCATTTAAATGACGTTCTTAAACAGGGAAACGTGACAGGAGAGTTCTGGTAGTTCATTTACTAGAATTTGTACGAGGGCGGAGTTATATTCTTCAGCCGGAGGTAAACCTCGGCTTGGCCCCGATGATGCGCGGCGTGCGTGAAGCCGCCCCAGAAGAGCTCGAATTTTGAAAGAACATTGCCGCCTCGGGTGACAGTTGCCTGCAGGCCTTTGTCATCCATTTTAGAGAGGCCGTCAATACAAAAGTCATACGAAGCCGTGAGGTTCTTAATAGCGATGTCTTTATTCGAGGCGTCGGCCGGCTTTGTAAGCGGGCTCTTCTCACCAAGCGCCGCGCCGCAATAGTTGGCGTTGGCCGCGGCGATGTGGTTGATTTGTTCGCCAAAGGTCATTTCGGCGTCTGTGGCTTTGAAAGAATAGGCGTCGGCGGGCATGGCCTCGGCGACGGCGAGCGACAGCTCTTTCGAGCTTTGCCAGTGTTTTGTCATTTCGGTAACCAGGGTTTTGCTTGCGTCTTGCGCCGAGGCAAGCTGCGTACCAAGCAGGGCGAACAAGCAAAAGAAAGCGGATTTCATCGTAAAGCTCCAGAGCGGAAATATGTGAGGGCAAGCCCTCGCGTTATCATACGAAATCACCTCAGAGTTTTCATAAAATTATGCGCGTTGCAATTATTGGAACCGGGTATGTTGGATTGACCACGGGGGTTTGCCTGGCCTTTATGGGGCACTCCGTGTGGTGCCTTGACACCGACGAAACGAAGATCAAGGCTCTTTTAGAAGGAAAGATTCCGATCTACGAGCCATTTCTCGAAGAGATCTTTCAGGAAGCGCTGGCCAATCTGCACTTCACCTCCGACTATGGCGAGGCAATTCCGGATGCGGACGTGGTGTTTATCGCGGTAGGAACGCCGCCGACGCCGTCGGGCGCGCCGAATCTGGAGTATCTATCGCAAGCGGCGCGCAGCATCGGCCAGCACATCAAGCGCGAATTTGTCGTCGTCGTAAATAAATCCACCGTACCCATCGGCAGCGGCAACTGGGTCGGCTCGCTATTGCGCGACGCGGTGAGCGGGCGGGCCGATAAAGCGGCGATTCAGTTTTCGGTAGCCTCCAACCCCGAATTTCTGCGCGAAGGCTCGGCGCTGCACGACAGCTTTTATCCGGACCGGATCGTCATCGGCGCGGATGAACCGAGAGCTTTGGAAGTGCTTTATTCACTCTACCGACCGATTCTGGATCAGACCTTCACGGCGCCGAGTTTTCTGCCACGCCCGGATGAATTGGGAGCGGTGCCCCTGCTCTCGACCGATTTGGCGTCGGCCGAACTTATTAAATACGCCGCGAATGCGTTCCTGGCGCTGAAAATCAGCTTCATCAACGAGATTGGTTTGGTGGCCGAGCGCGTGGGCGCGAATATCAGCGAAGTGGGCCGGGGCATAGGCCTCGATTCGCGCATTGGTCCACGCTTCCTCAGCGCCGGCATCGGCTGGGGCGGATCGTGTTTTGGCAAGGACACGGCGGCGTTGATTGCCACGGCGGGCGAGTACGGGCTGCATTTGCCCATTGTGGAGGCGGCCAAGATCATCAATTCAAGGCAGCGCGACCGGGTGGTGGAAAAGCTGTTGCTCGAGCTGAAGATCCTCAAGGGGCGCACGGTGGGTCTGCTCGGCTTGGCATTTAAGCCGAATACCGACGATTTGCGGGAAGCGCCGGCTATTGAAATCGCGCAAAAGCTGATTGACCGTGGGGTGCGGGTGAAGGCGCACGACCCGATCGCGATGGAGCGCTTTGAGCGCGACTACGGCAAGATGGGCGTGCAGCTTTGCCAAGACGCCGCGCAAGTGGTAGAGGACTGCGACGCAGTCGTGCTCGTGACGGAGTGGAGCGAATACCGGGACCTGGAATGGGAAACGCTCATGCGCAAGATGCGCTCGCCCTTGATTTTGGATGGCCGGCACACTTTGGACCGGGACAAGTTGACACGCGCCGGAATGCGCTACGTGAGCATTTGCTAAGAACCGGCCTTGGCTGCTTCAGTCTGCGGTTCCGCTAACTCTTCGTCTTCGGCGGCTGGCGCCGGACGCTTATGCTTCATCCGCTGCTTCCTGACTTTGCCGGCGGAGAGACGTTCCAAGGCTACGATGGCCTCATCCAAGCGCGCTTTTTCTGCCTGCAGCTCAGTGATCATTTTTTGAAGATTCATGCGGAAATCCGGCAGACTCTTATCGTACAAGACTTGAGTACGAAAGTACTAACAAAAAGTAAAAACCCCGGCGTTTTTTAAGCGCCAGGGCTTGGGTTAATCTTTAATCGGGCGACGTCCTACTCTCCCACACACTCGCGCATGCAGTACCATCGGGGCTGAGAGGCTTAACTTCCGTGTTCGGGATGGGAACGGGTGGAACCCTCTCGCTGTTATCACCCGAAACTTGTGGGTTTCGAGGTT
>Ga0302319_10004735_pt1 | contig 27809 bp, 24 predicted proteins | sample Bog_T0_2_FD_203319 | JGI IMG/M metagenome (GOLD analysis project Ga0302319, IMG submission 203319) | Peat permafrost microbial communities from Stordalen Mire near Abisko, Sweden - Bog_T0_2 | ecosystem: Environmental > Terrestrial > Soil > Wetlands > Peat | place: Sweden: Abisko, Stordalen Mire... | reverse complement strand
CTGCAACCGGAACTGCGCCTTGGCGCGGCGGTTCATGGATTCGAGCAGGGCCTGGTTCTGTCGTTCGCGCGTGATGTCGACGCGGGTGGCGAGCAGTTGATTGGCCCGCGCGACCCGCTGCGACAGGGACTCCTGGCGGTTCGCCGCGGCCCGGCAGGTGTTGATGGCGGGTGCGAGCCGGCGCTCGGTGAATTCCCCGAACGGCTGCAGGCCGGCGATGCGCACCTCACGGAGTTCCCCGATGCGCCGCTGCACGATTTCGTAGTAGGCGAAAGCCGCGGCGAAGCGGTAGCTGTTCTCCGCCTCGCGGCTCTCGATGTGGGCCTCGAGGCGCGTCAAGCGGTCGAGCAGGAGCGCCTCATCCTCTTCGTCGGCGCTCTCGAGCACCGTGGTGACCTGCGACAGTTCGCGCTCGCAGCCGGTGAGAAACGGCGCGAGTTCGTGCGCCACGGGAAGCGCGAGCAGCGCCATCATGCGATAGGTGTCGATCTCGAGCAATCGCTGCACCATGCGGCCGGACTGCCGGCCGGTCATGCGGTGGTCGAACAGAAGGAAGCGGCTGAAGCCGTCGGCGCGCACCCGGAAGTCGGTGAGTGCGGTCGCGGCGCCGTCGCCAACCTGCGACCCGACGAGCACATTGCCGTCGAAATGGCGGTTCGCGATCTCGTCGGGCTCGTCCAACGGGGCGTCGCTGCCGAACAGCGCGCCATGCGATGCGACCATGATCTCGCCCGCAATCGCGCTCACCCACTCCGCGGGTACTTCGGCGAGCGCCGGCCTCGCGAACGGATCCGCACCCACACCCGGCGCGAAAAACGTGTAGCGCGTGAACTCCGTGTGGCGCTCCCAGCGGACGGAAAACCCCCCAAGATCCGCGCTGAACTGGCTTGGCGCGCGCGCGGGTGCCTCAATGCCGTGCCGTGCGAGCAGCCCGCAAACATGGTCCCATTCCCGGGCGCGCGCCGCCGGCTCCGCGAGCAGCGCCAGGTAGCTGATCCGCAGCGGCGCCCGCAGCGCATCGGGAGCGCGCGCATGCACTTCATCGTTCAGTTCGCCGCGCAGTGCGTGGTTGGGCGGCAGCGAATACACGGCGGTCATGGGATTCACGGTAGCGTGATCCGTCGTGCGAGACAAATCCGCGATAGACTGGTACGGCATGCCCCATAACGACAATCAACGAGCGGCGCCGCGCTCCACGCCGCATGCGATCGTGATCGGCAGCGGTTTCGGCGGTCTTGCCGCCGCAGTGCGCCTCGGCGCACGAGGCTATGCCGTGACCGTCCTGGAACAATCGGACACCCCGGGCGGGCGGGCCACCGTGTTCCGGCAGGATGGTTTCACCTTCGATTCCGGGCCGACCATCATCACCGCGCCGTTTCTGTTCGAGGATCTGTGGCGGCTCTGCAATCGCAGATTCGCGGACGACGTCGAGCTGAAATCCCTCGAGCCCTTTTATCGCATCCGGTTTCACGACGGGGCCGTGCTCGATTGTTCGGCGAACGACGCGGTGATGGCCGCGCAGATCAACGCATTCGCGCCGGAGGATCTCGCCGGGTACCAGCGCTTCCTCCAGGCGAGCGAGGCCATCTATGAGGTGGCCTTCGAGCGGCTCGGCGCGGTACCGTTCGATTCGATCATGGACATGGTGAAACTGCTGCCCGACTTCGTGCGCTTGAAGACCTTCGGCAGCATCCACAGCATGGTGGCGGGATTCGTCCGGCATCCGCGCCTGCGTTTCGCGTTGAGCTTCCACCCGCTGTTCGTCGGCGGCAATCCCTTCAGCACCACGTCGATCTATGGCCTCATCGCCTTTCTCGAACGCAAGTGGGGTGTGCACTTCGCCGTGGGCGGCACGGGCAGCATCGTTCGCGGACTCGTGAATCTCATCGAGGGGCAGGGGGGACGGATCCGCTATGCTGCCCGTGTGACCGCGATCACCGTCGCCGGACGGCGCGCAACCGGGGTGCGCCTCGCGGGTGGCGAAGAACTCGCCGCCGACGTCGTCGTGTCCAACGCCGATTCCGCCGCAACGTACCGCGACCTCGTCCCGGCGGCCGTGCGGCGCCGCTGGACCGACCGCAAGATCGGGCGTGCGGCCTATTCGATGAGCCTGTTCGTCTGGTATTTCGGCACGCGGCGCCAATATCCCGACGTACCCCACCACACCATCATGTGCGGACCGCGTTATCGGGAACTGCTCGAGGACATATTCGACCGCCACGTTTTGGCGGATGATTTCAGCCTTTATCTTCACCGGCCGACGGCCACGGATCCGTCGCTGGCGCCCGCCGGCTGCGATGCATTTTACGTATTGTCGCCCGTGCCGCACCTCGCGGCGCAGGTCGACTGGGCCACGGAGGCGGAGAAATACCGGCGCAGGATTGCCGCGCATCTCGCCGCGACCCTGTTGCCGGACCTCGAAGCGAACGTGGTGAGTTCGCGCGTGATGACACCGGTCGATTTTCGCGACCGCCTGTCGTCCGTGCACGGGGCCGCCTTCGGCCTCGCGCCTCTGTTGACCCAGAGCGCCTGGTTCCGGCCGCACAATCGCAGCGAGGAACTCGACGGGCTGTTCCTCGTCGGCGCCGGGACACATCCGGGCGCGGGCGTTCCGGGAGTGCTTTCTTCGGCGCGCGTTCTTGATACAGTAGTTCCAGATGGCCGCACGCTCCGATAACGTCTTCGCATCCGTTGCCGATGTCGCGGCCTGCCGCGAGATGCTGCGAGGCGGCTCGCGCACTTTTTTTGCAGCCTCCCTCGTGTTGCCGCGGAGCGTGCGCGGACCCGCCACGGGACTGTATGCTTTCTGCCGGCTGGCGGATGACGCGATCGACCATGGCCGCGACCGCCACGCGGCGCTCGCGGCGCTGCGCGACCGGCTCGACCGGATCTACGCGGGCCAGCCGCTCGACATCGCTGCGGACCGGGCGTTCGCCGATTCGGTGAACCGCTTTGCGATCCCCAAGGCATTTCCCGCCGCGCTTCTCGAGGGTTTCGAATGGGACGCCGGCAACCGGCGCTATGAGAATCTGTCCGCGCTCAATGCGTATGCGGTGCGCGTCGCGGGCACCGTGGGCGCGATGATGGCGATGGTGATGGACGTGAGACGGCCCGAATTGGTGGCGCGCGCCTGCGATCTCGGGGTGGCTATGCAGCTCACCAACATCGCCCGCGACGTCGGTGAGGATGCGCGCTGCGGCCGGCTGTATCTGCCGCTCGACTGGCTGCGCGAGGCAGGCATCGATGCCGAGCTGTGGCTCGCGCGGCCGCAATGCGACGCGCGCCTGAAGTCGGTGGTGGCACGCCTGCTCAAGGCCGCGGCCGAACTCTACGCGCGCGCCGATGCCGGAATCGCCAACCTGCCCACGGCGTGCCGCCCGGGCATGTACGCCGCCCGCCTGCTGTACGCCGAGATCGGCCATGAACTCGAGCGCCGCGGTCTCGACTCGGTGAATCAACGCGCGGTCGTGCCGTGGCAGCGCAAGGCGCGCATTCTCGCCGACGCCATGGTCGCCGCCACCCGCGCGCCGGCCGCGATCGGCGCGGAACGGCTGCAGGAGGCGGAGTTCCTGCTGCAGTCGGTGTGCGCGGCCCCGGTGCCCGTACCCGTGCCGTTGCGGACCGCGCATGCGCCCGTGGACTCGCCGCGTGAGAAAGCGCGCTGGCCGCGGGTGGAGGATCGCGTCGTTTGGCTGGTCGATTTGTTCGAGCGGCTGGAGAGGCGGGAACGCGCGGCCGCGTCCGGTATGAACGCCGGCTGACGAATCGGGCGCGCCGCAACGACGCGTGGCCGCGGTCACGACACATTCAAAAGGCGCGCGGCATCCGGAACGGCAGCAAACACTGCACCCAAGGGGCGCGAAAACGGTCGAGCGAGAGGCTTTCATGGATGGCCTGCGCCGTTTCACCATAGAGGCGCGTCTCGAGCAGCGAACGCGCATAAAAGGGCCCGTCCTCGAACGTTGCGATCACCCGCGCCGCCGCCCCGGCGTCGGCGCGCGTGCGCCTCCCGACCCGCCAGCCGGTGGTGTCGAGCTCCACCGGGGGTGGCAAGGCGAGCCGTCGTGCGGCCCCTGCGGCATCGAATTGCAGCGCCCACGAGCGCGGCGCCGAGGTCCTCGGCACGGTGTCGTAGAGCACCAGCGTGCCGTCGCGCAGATTGGCGCGCGACCAGGTCCAGGAACGGAAGGTCTCCTCGAGCGGACCGTCGCCATCGTTCGAGTCGAGATAGGCATCGCCGCGCCAGTCGAGGCCGGGCTGCTCGAGATTCACCTCGATGCGCGCCCGCGGCGCGAAGGGCGTCCAGCGGTGCATGCCCGCATCGTCCAGAAAAAAGCTGCGATCCCCGAGCGAGGAGGGCAGCAGGCGAATGCGCCCGCGGATGCGCTTTGGCAGCGGCGCGCAGCGTTCATCAAGTGCGATCTCGAGCGCCGCGCCGTCCCAGTGCAGGGAACTCGGTCCGATGGTGAGCGAAGCATCCGAGCGGGCGATCCGTGCCGCGCCGCGTTCGGTCATCGCCCAGCGGCCGCGTGGACCATAGAGCGCGACATTGACGGCACAGTGCTCGGCCGCGGGCGCTGCGCCGCGCCGGCGCGCCCAGGCGTAGTAGGGCGAGAACACGCTGCCGACGAACGCGATCAACGTCAGGCCATGCGCGCCGTCATCGCTCAACGCATCGACGTACCACCAGACATAGCCACCGGCCGGTACGGCGCGATCGAAGCGAAGTCCGCCACGATGCTCGCTGCGGCAAGCCGACCCGAGGTCGCCACCATCGGCACCCCGGGACCCGGATGCGTGCTGCCCCCGGTCAGGTACAGGCCGCGGATCCGGCTGCGCGACCCCGGTCGCGTGAAGGAGGCCATCCAGCCGTGTGAGGCCGGACCATAGAGCGCTCCCCCAGTTGCCGGGAACATGCGGTGGAAATCGACGGGAGTGGTCACCTGCGTCGCATCGGCCCTGCGCGTCACGTGCAGGCCGCACTGCGCGAGCAGTTCGAAGGTACGGGATTCGCATTGTTCGATCTCCGCGGTGGCGAATCGTTGGACATCGCCGCAGGGCGGCGCATTGACGAGGCACAGAAGCCGTTCCTCCGCTGCGTCCGCCGGTGTGGCCGCATCGGACCGATCCTGGGCGCAAACGTACACGGTGGGAGCGGCAGGCAGGCGGCGATGCTGAAAAATGTCGGCGAATTCCCCGGCGTAATCGCCGCCGAAGAACACGCTGTGATGGGCCAGGGGAAAGCCGCGCGTGGCGGCGACGAGGTTCCACGTCACCGCCGACAGGGAGCGCGACCCCGGAGGCGTCGGGCGCACGGCCGCGGTCACGTCGGGGCCAAAACAGCCGGTGGCGAGGGCGTTGTTGTCGGCGTTGCTCACGACCGCACTGACGGCGATTTGCTCGCCGTCCTTCAGTTCCACCGCAGCAACGCGGCCGGCGCGCACCACGATGCGCGCCACGGGGGCATCGTAGCGCAGCTTGGCACCGAGGCGGCCTGCGAGCCCGGCGAGCGCGGCGGCGAGGCGGTGCATGCCGCCTTCGATCATCCACACGCCGGCCTGCTCCACGTGTGCCACCAGCATGAGTGTCGCGGGAGATTGAAATGGCGACGAGCCGCAATACGTGGCGTAGCGGCCGAACAGCTGGCGGAGGCGGGGATCGCGAAAATGCGTGCCGAGGGCGTCCCAGAGCCGCGTGAAGGGCTGGATGCCGAGGAGTCCCGGCATGCCGCGAAGGCCGGCCCGGCGCACGAGCCCCCAGGGCGACGGTCGCTGGCTGCGCATGAACGAGCGCTCGAGCGCCGCGTAGATCGTCCGCGCCTGGGCCGCAAACCGCAGAAAGCCCTGTGCCTCGGCGGATCCTGCGAACCGGTCGATCGCCGCGGCGGACTTCTCCAGATCCGCATACAGGTCGAGCCGGTGTTCCGCGTCCCAGGCGTGCCGGGCGAGCACCTCGGCGGGTCGCAGCGAGAGTCGGTCTTCCAGGCGCTCGCCGGCATCTTCGAAGAGTTCGTCAAATACTTGTCGCAGCGTGAATACCGTGGGACCGGCATTCATGCGCCGGCCCGCGATCTCGACCTCGCGCATCTTGCCGCCCGGACCTGCAGCTTGCTCGAACAGCAGGACCTCGAAACCCGCGCGTGCTAGATCGACCGCGGCAACGAGGCCGCCAATGCCGGCGCCGATCACGGCGACCCGCGGACTCGGCAGTGCGCTGCCTGGAATAGTCGTTGACGCTCGCAACATGAATGTCTATATTACCTGACAGTTCTATGTGACAAGCATAATTTACATCGCCGAATTTTAATCACGAAGGAGCTTTCCATGGACGCCGTGACGCGCATCGAGCGATCGTTGGCCCAAGCGCTCGCCCTGGCTCAGGGGTCGGATGCACCTCCTGCACTCGTCGCGGCGATGCGCTACGCGGTGTTTCCCGGAGGCGCCCGCATCCGTCCGCGCCTCGCGATCGCCGTTGCGCGGGCGTGTGCGGAGAATAAACCCGACCTCTCCTCGGCCGCGGCCGCCTCGATCGAACTGCTCCACTGCGCCTCGTTGGTCCATGACGATCTACCCTGCTTCGACGACGCGCCGACGCGCCGCGGCCGCGCATCGGTGCACAAGGCCTTTGGCGAACAGCTGGCGGTGCTCTCCGGGGACGCGCTGATCGTCCTGGCGTTCCAGTCGCTCGCGCGGGCCGCGGAGTCGGCGCCGGCCCGTCTCGCCACGCTGATTTCGATCGTCGCCCGTGCCACCGGTGCGCCGGCCGGCATCGTCGCCGGCCAGGCATGGGAGTGCGAGCAGCACATTGCCCTCGCACAATATCAGCGCGCCAAGACCGGCGCGCTGTTTGCCGCCGCCACGGCGGCCGGCGCCTGCGCCGCCGGCGCGGACTCGAGCCGCTGGCATCTGCTCGGCGAGCGCATCGGCGAGGCCTACCAGATCGCGGACGACATCCGCGACGTCGTGTCGAACGAGGGCGATCTCGGCAAACCCACCGGGCGTGATCAAGTGCTTGGCCGCCCCAATGCCGTTCATGACCTTGGCATTGCCTCCGCGGTGGGCCGGCTCGAGGACTTGGTGCGCGCTGCCATCGACGCGATCCCGAACTGTCCGGGTGCCGCGGATTTGCGTGCGCACATCCTGGGCGAGGCTGGCCGTCTCCTGCCGCGTGAAATTGCCAGACCGGCTGCTTGAACCCCTGAACCATTGCTGCCGGGATGTCCTGGTCCGACCGACTGCTTGCCGTTCGCGACCGCTGGCTGTCCAACCCGCGCTTCCAACGCTGGGCCGCCGCATTCCCGCTGACCCGGCCGACCGCGCGCCGGCGCGCGCGCGCGCTCTTCGACGTCTGCGCCGGATTCGTGTACTCGCAAATACTCTTCGCGTGTGTGCGCCTGAAGCTCTTCGAGCTGCTCGCCGCCGAACCCCTGAGCGCGGCCAACATCGCGGTCCGTTTGAATCTGCCGCTGGACTCGACGTCGCGGCTGCTCGACGCGGCCGAATCGTTGCGGCTCGTGGAAAGGCGCGGCGCCGACCGCTTCGGCCTGGGTGATCTCGGCGCCGCTCTGGTCGGCAACCCGGCGGTCGGCGCGATGATCGAACACCATAGCCTGCTCTATGCGGACCTCTCCGATCCCGTGGGGTTGCTGAGGGGCAACGGCCGCCAGACCGAACTCGCGAAATACTGGGCCTATGCGACATCGGATCGGCCTGCGAGCCTCGCCGGCGCGCAGACGGCGGAATATACGGCGTTGATGGCGAGTTCGCATCCGCTGGTCGCGGGGGAGATCCTCAACGCGTTTCCGCTCGCCAAGCACCAGTGCCTGCTGGATGTCGGCGGTGGTGACGGCACTTTCCTGGTCGAAGCCTCGCAGCACGCCCCGAATTTGAATCTGATCCTGTTCGATCTGCCGCCGGTGGCCGAGCGGGCGGCGAAGCGCTTCGAGTCGCTGGGGCTTGCCGCGCGCGCCCGGACGGTGGGCGGCGACTTCCGCAACGACGCGCTGCCCGTGGGCGCCGACGTCATCTCCCTGGTGCGGGTGGTTCACGATCATGACGATGCCACCGTCGCGACCTTGCTGCGCGCCGCCTATCGCGCTCTGCCGCCGAAGGGAGTGCTGCTGCTGGCCGAGCCCATGATGGAGACGCCCGGCGCGGAACCGGTGGGCAGCGCCTATTTCGGTTTCTATTTGCTCGCCATGGGGAGCGGCAAGCCGCGCAGCCCCGCGGAGCTGCGCCAGATGCTGCTCGGCGCGGGCTTTGCCAGCACGCAGCTCCTGCACACCCATCAACCCTTGCAGACCCGCCTGATCGTGGCGCGCAAAGCGGCGGGCAAGTCCAACTAAAGATGCGAAAGTGTGAAGAGAGCTTGACATGTTGAATAGTCAGAGTATCGTGACACTGCGCACCGAATGACCGGCTCACAAGGTATTTCACGGCGAATGAACGCTTCGAATCGTTCCCACTTGAGCACCCTCGCAGTGGTGTTGGAAAGGCCGGAGCACTTGGTCTTGAGCCGGCTCGACCTATCCGACCCTGGCGACGAAGACATCGTCGTCGACATCGAGTGGTCCGGCATCAGCACCGGGACCGAAAAATTGTTGTGGACCGGCCGCATGCCGGCCTTTCCCGGGATGGGTTACCCGCTCGTGCCGGGGTACGAATCCGTCGGACGCATCAGTCACGTCGGCGCGAGCTGCGGACTCGAGATCGGCGAGCGTGTTTTCGTGCCGGGTGCGCGCTGCTACGGTGAGGTGCGGGGCCTGTTCGGCGGCGCCGCCGCGAAGGTGGTGGTACCGGGTTCGCGCGTGACGCCGATCGACGAAAACCTGGGCGAGCAGGGTGTGCTTCTCGCGCTCGCCGCCACCGCTTATCACGCCATCGCCGCCAAACACTGCGCGCCGCCCGATTTGATCGTGGGCCATGGCGTGCTCGGGCGGCTGATCGCGCGTATTGCGGTGGCCTTGAACCCGGCCGCGCCCCCCGTGGTCTGGGAGCGCAATGCGGCGCGTGCCGCCGGCGCCGCCGGCTATGTCGTCCTCGACCCGGCGGCGGACTCGAAGCGGGACTACCGCGCGATTTACGACGTGAGCGGCGACAGCTCGCTGCTCGACACGTTGATCTCCCGCCTCGGTGCGGGCGGGGAAATCGTTCTCGCGGGTTTCTACAGCGAATCCCTGTCGTTCGCATTTCCTGCCGCATTCATGCGCGAGGCGCGCATCCGGATCGCCGCCGAATGGCGCGAACCGGATCTGCTCGCCGTCAAGGATCTGCTGCGATCGCGGCGTTTGAGCCTCGACGGACTGATCACACACCGGGAAGTCGCGGCCGATGCCGCGGCCGCCTACCGGACGGCTTTCACCGATCCGAACTGCCTGAAAATGATCCTGGACTGGAGAGCCCACGCATGAGCATTTCCCACGCAAACACCACCGCGCTTCGGGCCGAACAGGCTCGCATACAGGCACTGCGCGCCGAGGCGGCCGTGGAGCCCGATGCGGTACCCACGGCCGCGCCGACCAAACAGACGCAGGTCATCGCCATCTACGGCAAGGGCGGCATCGGCAAGAGCTTCGCGCTCGCAAACCTCTCGTACATGATGGCGCAGCTCGGCAAGAAGGTGCTGCTCATCGGCTGCGACCCCAAGAGCGACACGACGTCGCTGCTGTTCGGCGGGCGGGCCTGCCCGACCATCATCGAAACGTCCGCGAAGAAGAAGCTCGCCGGGGAGCAGGTGAAGATCGGCGACGTCTGCTACAAGCGTGACGGAGTGTTCGCGATGGAACTCGGCGGTCCGGAGGTGGGGCGCGGATGCGGAGGCCGCGGCATCATCCATGGTTTCGAGCTGCTCGAGAAGCTTGGCTTCCATGAGTGGGGATTCGACTACGTGCTGCTCGATTTTCTCGGCGACGTGGTCTGCGGCGGATTCGGACTGCCGATTGCGCGCGACATGTGCCAGAAGGTCATCGTCGTCGGATCGAATGATCTGCAGTCGCTGTATGTCGCCAACAATGTCTGCTCCGCGGTGGAATACTTTCGCAAGCTCGGCGGCAACGTCGGAGTCGCCGGCCTCGTGATCAACAAGGACGACGGTACCGGAGAGGCCCAGGCATTCGCCGAGGCGGTTGGGATTCCGATTCTCGCCGCCATTCCGGCCAACGAGGAGATCCGCCGCAAGAGCGCCAACTACGACATCGTCGGCCGTCCCGGAACGACGTGGGGTCCGCTGTTCGAGCAGCTCGCCGCGAATGTGGCCGAGGCGCCGCCGCTGCGGCCGCGCCCCCTGACCCAGGACGGACTGCTGGGTCTTTTCAAGAGTGAAGTGGTCGGGCGCAACGTCGTGCTCGAGCCGGCGACACACGAGGATATGTGCGGCAGCTCGATCATCGAAAAGCCTTCGCTCGAAGTCGTGTACGACACGGTCTGAAATGAGCGCAGTTCCCGAAATCGGCGCAGTCCTGCCGAATGCCGCCGCGCTGCAGGGCGACGGGGTCGGCTGCCATGCCGGACGCGATGAGTTGCAGCGCGCCGCGGCGGCTGCCGGCAAGAGCGAGACCCTGGCGCGCTATGCCGCCGATTATCCGGCGGGCCCGCATGACCAACCCCAGAGCATGTGTCCGGCGTTCGGTTCGCTGCGCGTCGGCCTGCGCATGCGGCGCACGGCGACCGTGCTTTCCGGATCGGCCTGCTGCGTCTATGGGCTGACCTTCACCTCGCACTTCTACGGGGCGCGACGCACCGTCGGGTACGTCCCATTCAATTCCGAGACGCTGGTGACCGGCAAGCTCTTCGAGGACATTCGCGAGGCGGTCTTCAAGCTCGCGGACCCGGCGCTCTACGATGCCGTGGTCATCATCAACCTCTGTGTGCCCACAGCGTCCGGTGTGCCGCTGCAGCTGCTGCCGAACGAAATCAACGGCGTTCGCATCATCGGCATCGACGTGCCCGGATTCGGCGTACCGACCCATGCCGAGGCGAAGGACGTGCTGGCCGGCGCGATGCTGCGCTACGCGCGCAATGAAGCCGCCCAGGGCCCGGTGCAGGCACCCCGCGGCGGCCGCAATGCCAGGCCGACGGTGACGCTGGTGGGCGAGATGTTCCCGGCAGACCCGGTTGGCATCGGCATGATGCTCGAGCCGTTGGGGCTCGCCGCGGGTCCGGTGGTGCCGACGCGCGAGTGGCGCGAGTTGTACGCGGCGCTCGATTGCGCAGTCGTGGCCGCGATCCACCCCTTTTATACGGCGTCGCTGCGTGAGTTCGCCGCCGCGGGGCGCAAGATCGTCGGTTCGGCGCCGGTCGGGGTTGACGGCACCGCCGCCTGGCTCGAGAACATCGGCGATGCGTGCGGCATTGCGAGGACCCAGGTTGCGGCCGCGCAGAACCGCATGCTGCCAGCGATCAAGGCCGCGCTCGCGAAGTCCCCGATTCGCGGCCGGATCACGCTGTCCGGCTACGAAGGCTCGGAACTGCTCGTGGCGCGCCTGCTCGTGGAGAGCGGTGCGGATGTGCGCTACGTCGGCACCGCGTGTCCGCGTACGCCGTGGTCCGAGGCCGATCGTGCTTGGCTCGAGGCGAAGGGCGTGCGCCTCCAGTACCGTGCTTCCCTCGAGCACGATCTCGCGGCCCTGCGCGAATTCGAACCCGATCTTGCGATCGGCACCACCCCGGTGGTGCAGAAGGCGAAGGAACTCGCGATCCCGGCGCTCTACTTCACCAACCTCATTTCCGCGCGTCCGCTGATGGGGCCGGCCGGGGCCGGGTCGCTCGCGCAGGTGGTCAACGCCGCGCTCGGCAACCGGGCGCGTTTCGACGAGATGAAGGCCTTCTTCGAAGGCGTCGGCACTGGTTTCACCGCCGGCGTCTGGCAGGAGACGCCGGTGGATCATCCGAAATTCCGCGAACGCTACAAGGCACAGCTCGCGAAGCTCGCCGCCAAGAGGCAGGCGGAGGAGCCGGTCTGATGCTGATCCTCGATCACGATCGCGCCGGCGGCTACTGGGGATCGGTATACGTGTTCACCGCCATCAAGGGGCTGCAGGTCATCATCGACGGACCGGTGGGCTGCGAGAATCTGCCGGTGACCTCCGTGCTGCACTACACGGACGGACTGCCGCCGCATGAACTGCCCATCGTCGTCACGGGTCTCGCCGAGGAGGAGCTCGGGCAGCACGGCACCGAGGGGGCTATGAAGCGCGCCCACAAGACCCTGAATCCGGATCTGCCGGCAGTCGTCGTGACCGGCTCCATCGCGGAGATGATCGGCGGCGGCGTGACGCCCGAAGGCACGAACATCCAGCGGTTCCTGCCTCGGACCATCGACGAGGACCAATGGCAGAGCGCCAATCGGGCCATGAGCTGGCTCTGGACCGAGTACGGCCGCAAGAAGATTCCGGGGCGAAAGCCCCGCACGGAGGGCGAGAAGCCCCGCGTCAACATCATCGGCCCGATCTACGGCACCTTCAACACACCGAGTGATCTCGCCGAGATCAAGCGCCTCGTGGAGGGCATCGGCGCCGAGATCAACCTCACCTTTCCGCTCGGCAGCCATCTCGAGGATGTGCCGCGCCTGTCCGATGCCGACGTCAACGTCTGCATGTACCGGGAGTTCGGGCGCCTGCTCTGCGAGACGCTCGAGCGGCCCTTCCTGCAGGCGCCCATTGGATTGCACAGCACGACCAAGTTCCTGCGCAAGCTCGGGGAACTGCTCGGTCTCGATCCCGAACCCTTCATCGAGCGCGAAAAACACACCACCATCAAGCCGTTATGGGACCTGTGGCGCTCGGTGACCCAGGATTTCTTCGGTACCGCCAGCTTTGCGGTGGTCGCCAACGAGACCTACGCCCGCGGGCTGCGCCATTTTCTCGAGACGGAGATGGGACTCCCCTGCACGTTTGCATTTTCGCGCCGTGCCGGCGTCAAGCCCGATAACGACGCGGTTCGAAAGGCGATCAAGGATTCGCCGCCCCTCATTCTGTTCGGCAGCTTCAACGAGCGGATGTATCTCGCCGAGAACGCCGTCCGCGCCATGTATATCCCGGCGTCATTTCCGGGCGCCATCATTCGCCGGCATACGGGCACGCCGTTCATGGGCTACAGCGGCGCCACATACATCATTCAAGAAGTCTGCAATGCCCTGTTCGATGCGTTGTTCAACATCCTGCCGCTCGCGAGCGAACTCGACAAGGTGGAAGCGACTCCGTCGCGGCTGCATCGCGAACTGCGCTGGACCGACGCGGCCAAGGAAGCGCTCGACGACATGGTCGCCGCCCAACCGGTGCTCGTGCGGATCTCCGCCGCGAAGCGGCTGCGGGACGCCGCCGAGAAGGCGGCCCGGCGTGCGGGTGCGGATCATGTGGACGTGGAACGGCTGTCGGAGCCTGCGTGAACGGGACGCGCACGGTGTACCAGAGGATTATCCACCCGATGCAGGTCGGGGGAAGGTGCCGCAGCGGGACCAACCGCTGCGGCGATTTCAGCCGCGCGAGAGACGCGCGGTGACGGCCGCGGGGCCATTGTTGGAGGTATGACTTATGGCTGACGATAAACGAGGCTCGCTCTCGGGGCTTACGGAGAACGAAGCGAAGGAATTCCATGGAATCTTCGTGACGAGCTTCATCATTTTCACGGTAATCGCGATCGTCGCGCACTTCTTGGTATGGCAGTGGCGGCCCTGGTTCTAACCGTTCGTTTCGCATAGGAGATTAGAAAATGTGGCGAGTTTGGCTTCTTTTCGATCCGCGCAGAGCGCTGATCGCGTTGTTCACATTCCTGTTCGTGCTGGCGCTGGTGATTCATTTCATCCTCCTCAGCACCGACCGGTTCAATTGGCTCGGTGGTCATGCGGCTCCGTCGGCTGCTGCGCAGCACATGTCGACGCTGCCCGATACGGCGCCGAAGTAGGGGCGCCGTCTGCGGATGGCGGCGGACGTGGGGCGGGCTGGATCGGTGCCCGCTCCCAAGTCCGCCGCCGGAAGCGGCGGATCGATGATCAGGCATTAACTCCGGACGAGAGAGCACAATCATGGCGATGCTCAGCTTTGAAAGAAAATACCGCGTGCGCGGTGGAACCCTCCTGGGCGGCGACCTGTTCGATTTCTGGGTCGGTCCGTTGTACGTCGGGTTCTTCGGCGTCACGACCCTGTTCTGCGCGGTGCTCGGAACCGCGTTGATCGTGTGGGGCGCGGCGATCGGTCCGACTTGGAATCTATGGCAGATCAACATCGCGCCGCCGGACCTGAAATACGGCCTCGGCTTCGCGCCGCTGCGCGAGGGCGGCCTGTGGCAGCTGATCACCATGTGTGCGATCGGCGCCTTCGTGTCCTGGGCGCTGCGCGAGGTGGAAATATGCCGCAAGCTCGGCATCGGCTACCACGTGCCCGCCGCGTTCGGTGCCGCGATCACGGCCTACGTGACGCTCGTGGTGATCCGTCCGGTGCTGATGGGCGCCTGGGGCCATGGTTTTCCGTACGGGATCTTCAGCCACCTCGACTGGGTCTCGAACACCGGTTATCAATATCTGCACTTTCACTACAATCCGGCGCACATGCTCGCGGTGAGCTTCTTCTTCGCCACGACGTTTGCGCTGTCGCTGCACGGCGGTGTGATCCTCTCGGCCGCGAATCCAAAGAAAGGCGAGACGATCCGCACCGCCGAGCACGAGAACACCTATTTCCGTGACACCATCGGCTACTCGATCGGTTCGCTCGGAATTCACCGCCTCGGTCTGTTCCTCGCGATCAGCGCCGGCCTGTTCAGCGCGCTGTGCATCCTGATCAGCGGGCCGTTCTGGACCCGCGGCTGGCCCGAATGGTGGGGCTGGTGGCTCAACCTGTCGATTTGGTCTTGATCACTGCAGGGGACGAACATGCCTGAATATCAAAACATCTTTACGCGGGTACAAGTCCGCGCACCCGTGTACGTCGGAGTTCCGCTGCCGCGCGGCGCCTGGGGGCGCCAGGGCAGCGGCTTCTTCAGCCACTTGCTCGGGCGTTTCGGCGACACCCAGGTGGGTCCGATCTACCTCGGCACCACCGGGCTCCTGTCCTTGATCTGCGGCTTCATCGCCTTCGAGATCATCGGACTCAACATGCTGGCCTCCGTGAACTGGAACTTCATTCAGTTCATCCGCCAGCTGCCGTGGCTCGCTCTCGAACCGCCGGCACCGTCGAATGGGCTGCACTTCCCGCGTCTGCAGGAGGGCGGCTGGTGGCTGATGGCGGGGTTCTTCCTCACCAGTTCGGTGCTTCTCTGGTGGCTGCGCATGTACCGGCGCGCACGCGCGCTCGGCATGGGGACGCACGTCGCCTGGGCATTCCTCGCCGCGATCTGGCTGTACCTCGTCCTCGGCATCATCCGGCCGGTGCTGATGGGGAGCTTCGGCGAAGCGGTGCCGTTCGGAATATTCCCACATCTCGATTGGGTTGCAGCCTTCTCGCTGCGCTACGGGAATCTTTTCTACAATCCCTTCCATTGCCTCTCCATCGCGTTCCTCTACGGCTCCACGCTGCTGTTTGCGATGCACGCGGGCGTGATCCTCGCCTGTAGCCGGCAAGGCGCCGACCGCGAACTCGAACAGATCGTCGATCGCGGCACGGGGGCGGAGCGGGCGGCCTTGTTCTGGCGGTGGACGATGGGATTCAATGCGACGATGGAATCCGTACATCGCTGGGCGTGGTGGTTTGCGGTATTGTGTCCGCTCACGGGCGGGATCGGCATCCTGTTGACGGGGACCGTTGTCGACAACTGGTACCTTTGGGCGGTGAAGCACCATGTCGCGCCGATGTATCCGCATGTCTTCCCGCCGGTGATCGATCCCTCGACTCTGCCCGGAGCGCTCAAATGATGAGAATCGCAGATCGTCCGTTCTTGGTCCTCGCCGCAGGGCTTGCGCTTGCGGCGCTCGCCGGCTGCGAGCGGCCCCCCGTGGAGGCGCTGCAGGGCGGCTACCGCGGCACCGGCATGGACGAAATCATCAATCCGCGCAGCGATGCGAAGCTTTCCGCGAAGAACGTGTTGCCCGCCGCCATTCCCCCCGCGCCCACGGAGGGACCGCTCGCAAGTGCGGTGTATCAGAACGTGCAGGTTCTGAAGGACCTGAACGTCGCGCAGTTCACGCGCGTGATGCTGGCGATGACCCAGTGGGTCGCACCGCCCGATCAGAGCTGCAACTACTGCCACGGCGCCAACATGGCGAGCGACGATCGCTACACCAAGGTGGTCGCCCGTCGCATGATCCAGATGGTGCGCTACATCAACGAGGACTGGAAGAGCCACGTTGGCCACACCGGGGTCACCTGCTACACCTGCCATCGTGGCAACGCGGTGCCGAAGAATGTCTGGTTCATCGAACCGCGGCGGCTGGCCAACAGCGGTTTCGCCGAGAACAATGCCGGCAAGAACAAGCCCAGCGTGGGCGACACGTCGCTGCCGGAAGATCCGTTCAGCTATTTCCTGCTGCGCGATGCGAGCATCCGCGTGCAGGCCACGTCCGCTTTGCCGGACGGCGACCGCAGCTCGATCAAGCAGACCGACAACAGCTATGCGCTGATGATTCACATGAGCGAGTCGCTCGGCGTTAACTGCACCTACTGCCACAATTCCCGCTCCTTCGGCGTGTGGAACTCGAGCACACCCATGCGCAGCACCGCCTGGTATGGGATCCGCATGGCCCGCGCATTGAACAACAATTACCTCGTGCCCTTGACGGCCACCTTCCCCGCGCACCGGCTCGGGATCGAAGGCGACGTCGCCAAGGTGAATTGCGCAACCTGTCATCAGGGTGTGTTCAAACCGCTGTATGGCGAGAGCATGGCGAAGGACTACCCGGAACTCACCGGCGAAATGCACAACGCCCCGCCTGCGCCGGCGGCGCCGCCCGTCGGCCGCTTGTACTTCGACGCCGATCAGTCCGCCAAGTGGGCGGAGGGTGGCGAATCGCTGGACGCGGTGGTTGCATACCTCAAGGATCATGCCGATGCCAAGGCCGGAATCTCGGGTTACAACGATCCGACCGGTAATCGGGCCCATAACCTTCAGCTCGCCAAGGAGCGCGCGAAGGCGGTGCGGCAGGCTCTCGAGTCGGACGGTATCAGCCCCGAGCGCGTGAAGCTCGAAAAGCCGCTGGACACGACCGGATCCGGCGACCTAAAGGACGCTCGGCGGGTCGAGGTCACGGTGGAGCAATAGCCCGCGCGGACCTGGTGCGGGGACGGCGTAGAATGAGGCGCGCCCGCGCCCGCGCCCGCGCCCGCGCGCGCCGTCGCCCGATGTGGGCGAATGGAGGACACCCGTGAAAGCCGTCCGTTTGTACCAGTACGGGGGACCTGAGAACCTCAAATACGAAGAGGATGTCCCGGAACCCACGCTGGGACCCGATGCGGTGCTCATCGCCTCCGCGGCCGCCAGCGTCAACCCCGTAGACTGGAAAATCCGTTCGGGCGCAAGGCAAAAGGACTTCCCGCGGACGCTGCCGACCATCCTCGGCAAGGACGTGAGCGGCGTGGTGCTCGCGGTCGGCGGCAACGTTCGCACGTTCAAACCGGGTGACCGGGTGCTGGCGGTCACCGAGTCGACCTATGCGGAATTCGTCGCGGTCGATGGCGCGATCGTCACACATGTGCCCGAAGGGTTGGACCTGGTCGATGCGGCCGCGATTCCGCTCGTCGTCCTCACCGGCGATCAACTGGTCAGGCTGGCCGCCCGCGCCCAATCGGGTCAGACGTTCATCGTGAGCGGTGCGCTCGGCAGCGTGGGTCGGGCCGCCGTGCACACCGCACTGAAGCTCGGCGTTCGGGTGATTGCCGGAGTTCGCGCGCGCCAACTGCAGGAAGCGCGGGCGCTGGGGGTTGCCGATGTGGTCGCCATCGACGACGAAGGCGCCATCGCCGCGCTCGCGCCGGTGGACGGCGTTGCCGATACCGTTGGCGGCGAGACGGCGGTGAGGCTCCTGGCCAAGGTGAAAGCCGGCGGCAGCTTCGGCTACGCGTCGGCGCTGCCCGAGGCCGCATCCGCGGCGAATCCCACCGTCAAGGTCACCCGTGTTTTTGCCCGCCCCGATGCCTCGAAGGTTCGGGAGTTCGCCGATGACGTTCGCGACGGGAAGTTCCTGCTGCCGATCAGCCGGCGGATGGCGTTGCGCGACGCCGGCCAAGCGCATGCCTCGGCGGAAAAAGGCGGGGCGGGCAAGATCATCCTGGTCGTTTAGCCCGACGGCGCCTTCACGGGAATGCGCCGGGGAAACCTGCGGTCGATCAATGCGAAGCTCCAATTCCAGAGCTTCTCCCCCGACCAAGGCAGCATCATGAACCAATGCTCGAGGACCGCGAGCACCAGCAAGGCCGTGACCAGGGCATGGCTCGTCGCCTGAAAGGCGTCGGTTGCGCCGATCATCCCGCGAAACAGCGCGACCGCAACCAGCGTGCCGCCCGTCACGGAGAAGGGAAATAGAAAATTCATCTGCCGTCTCTTGAAGAAACTCTTCAGGTACATGAGGTGTGGCGGCAGGAACTTCTCACCGAGATTGCGCACGCCGAGGAACAGATTCAGCTTTGCCGACAGCCGCATGGTCCACAGCACGAGATAGGTCCACAACCCGGTGCGGTTGGGTGCATGCCAGGTGGCCGCTGTCACGGCGGCGGCCCCGGCCAGAGTGGCGATCTCGTTGTAGATGATCGCCTGCGCCGCGTGCCAGAAGTGTCCTCGGTGGCAATGATCCTGGCAGGCATGCTTGCGCGGCCCGGTGATGAAGCCCATCAGAAAGCTCATCTCGAGCCAGCCCCATATGAGAATGGCGGCGCTGAAGGATGCATACGCGCCCGCGACCGTCGCGTCCGCGGCGCTCGCATGCAGCGCGTACGCCGCGCAAATCAGAATCCCCGTCGCCCCGCCCATGCTCCAGCGGAAGGTGCGTCGCGGCAGTCCGTCGAGCACGAGAATGATGCCCGTCGTGAACCACCACACAAGCGCGGCATATGCGCCGGCGAGGGCGAGGTCAACCATCACCAGGCCGGAGCCATGCAAACCTGCTCGGGCAGGTCGTGATGCTTCACCGGCAGCAGGTACAGCCGCCCGAAGGTGAGGGCGGCGGCAGCGGCCAGACCGATCCGCGCAAGCCCCCCCATGAGTCCGCCCCGGGCCTTGGCCGCCGTGGTTGCTTCCGCGATGCGCCGCAGCCGCTCCAGTCCGCGCGTGAATCGCGGATCGTCGAGATCGAGGGACAGGGGAAACACCTGCTTCGAAATTTCGGTGGTGATTCGCAGCACGGTGCGATCGTATTCGGTCGGATCCATCCCGAACGCATCGTACATCACCGGCCGCGCGTGATCGCGCACGTACATGGTGGCGAACACCGCGAGAAGAAAGAACCGGATCCACAGCTTGTTGTGGCCCCGCAGCAGGTGCGGCTGCGACCGCATGATCAGCGCGAAGGCTTCGCCGTGGCGATACTCGTCGTTGCACCAGCGCTCGAACCAGCGAAAGATCGGGTGAAAGCGTTTGTCCGGGTTCCTTTCCAGATGCCGGTAGATCGTGATGTAGCGCGCGTAGCCGATCTTCTCCGACAAGTAGGTCGCGTAGAAGATGAACTTCGGGCGGAAGTGCGTGTATTTCTTGTCGCGCCGCAGGAAGCCGAGATCGACGCCGAGCCCGAAATCCTTCAGGGCCTGGTTGATGAATCCCGCATGCCGGGCCTCGTCCCGGGCCATGAATCCCATCAGCTCCTTGACGTCGCGGTTCGCCACGCGGCGCTTGATTTCGCTGTACAGCACGCACCCGGAAAATTCGGCCGTCACCGAACTGATCAGGAAGTCGAGGAATTCCTGGTGCAGGGCGGGGGGCAGCGTCTTCACCTCCGCGTCGAACTGCGCGTTGCGCTCGAAATGGTTGCCGTTCGCGTCCGTCTCGAACTCCGCCATCATGCGGTTCCATTCGGCGCGCACCGGGCTCATGTCGAGCTTCTCGAGCGCCTGGTAGTCCGTCTTGTAGAAACGCGGGCTCAAGAGGGTGTTGGCCTCGGCCTTGCGGGTCGCATCGGCCGCCGTCCTGACCTCGATGGCATCGTCAATCATGGTTTGTCCTTGGTTTGACCGCTGGCGATCAAGATATCAGCGAACGCTCCCGCATTGGTGAGACCGAAGACCTCGAGATCGACGTGCCTTCCGGTCGAAGGATCATCCAGCGAGAGGCGCCCGTCGGCCCATCGCGTGAGCCGGAACGGCGGTGTCGCATCGATCGATTCGGCCTTTCGGCCGCGTACCAGGCCGCGCAAAACGCCCCGCACGAACCCGTTGGTTCCCGGCGGGAGCAGGTCGACCATGCGGTTGTCGGCGCTGGTATACACGGCCACGCCGCCGTCCGGGCGGTCCACGAAGCGCAGGTCGTAGCTTGCGACGGCCACGCTCGGAGCCGGCCTCGCCGGCTGATAGCCTGTAAGGCGCGCGACACTCACCAAGCACAATGAGCCGATCACCAGGAAACCGGCCCCCAGCAGTACGCCGCGGGGTAGCGTTCGATCATCGCCCGACTTGTTCATGGAAGCTCCTCATGCCACTGCGGCGGTACGCGGCCCGACCCCGGTCGGCAGCGGCCGCGCGTCGGCCGGCGTCGCGACGCTTCCGCGCAGCGCCTCCGCCAGGACTTCGGCCGCGTGATCGACGTCACGCAACGAGCGAAAGCTCAGCTCGGGACGGGTGAACCGCCCCGGGCGTACGTGCGGCCACGTGATGAGATAACCCACGCGATGTTCGCGCGGCACGGCGATCGAAAGATCCCCGCAAGCGTCCGCGTAGCGGCGCACGGCCGCCGAATCGACCAGTGCATACGGGATGTTCACGGTCATTGGGACCGCCACACCGTGGCGCGCAACCAGGCGGCCCGTCGTGATGCTGTACACCGTCGCCCGTGCGCCAAAATAGGCAAGCAGGCACAACACGCCGGCGGCGACGGCGCCGAGGCCGGCGAGCCAGGCGCAACCGAGCGCGATCGCCGGTGCGGTATGACCCATCTCGACGCCGGCCGCGACGCGCCACGCGATGAGAGCGAGGAAATACAGCACCACTTTGCGCACGTGAAAGGCATGAATGGCGAGGGAGCGCCAGTCCGGCGAGCCCTGCCACAGGAGCCGTTCGCCGGCGGGAAGCGGCGCCGGCAGGCCCGGCACGGGTTCGTAGGCGAAATCGTCATGGCCGCTCATACGAAGGGCTCCGAGCGCGCCGCCGTCGCATACAGATGGCCGCTGGAATAGTAGGCCTGGATGGCGTCCTCTTCACGCAGGCTCACCTGGTCCGGATTGGAAAGCGCGGGAACATTGGCGAACTGCGAGCCGAGAATGGACTTCACCACGACCCGCCCTTTGCGCATGTCGTATTTCAGGAAGGTCGCGGGCAGCAGACGGCGCCCGCCGCTCGTGTTCAGTTCGAGGTAGCGGATCTGGGGTTCCGCCCGATCGATCCACACATCGCTCACCGTGCCGCCGGTCGCGCCGTCGGCGCCGACCACCGGCATGCCGCGCGGATCCGGGTCGTCTTCATCGATGCCGAACGCGGCGGCCGATCCGGACCGCAGCGGTACGAGCAGCGGCAGGCCGTCGAAGGCGGGGTCCGGATGGGTGGAGCGCAGGGCATAGGACGCCGGGCCGATGGCATCCACCATGGGATTGCCGGTGGGCACCAAGGGCGCCCCCGGATACGGTCCGTTCGGCCGGCCGGCAATAGGCCGGGTGTCGGTCTCGGGGCGCGGCAAGGACACCGTGCTGCCGTCGCGCAGCAGATACGTCTTGGGCGCCGGAATGGCCGGGAACCCTTGGACCTTGATCCGGCCGCCGGAGCGGTCGGACTCGAGGGGATAGCCCTCGCGCTTATCCTCGCGACGGAGGTAGAAGATGAGACCGGCAAAAAAGATCCAGAAGACATATAGAACGATCTGCGCTACGTCGAAATACCCGGTTATCGCGCCCGTATTCATCTCAAGCCCTCCAGATAATGATCAATTCGCAATTCCAGCCAGTTTGTATTCCGTCTCCGCCGCACGCGTCTCTCTGCCCGAGCGCACCAACGGACCGATCGCCACCAGCGTGGCAAACAGCAAGGCGATTTCGATGTGGTACACGACGCTGTAGCCGGTGGCGGCGCCGGTGAGCGCCGGCCCGAGCGAACCGTGCGCCGCCAAGTGGCCGACGCCGTCGCGTACGGCGCCGCCCAGGGCGATTGCAAGTCCGGCGCTCGTTGCCTGCACGGCGCCCCAGGCGCCGAGCGCGAGGCCGCTTTCGCCGTTGCGCTCGCGGGCCATGGCCCCCGCCAGAGTTCCGACCGAGAAGAACCCGCCGCCGAAGCCGATCGCGAGCGTGCCCATGCGAAACAGGAGCGGCGATCCGAGCGGCGCTGCGAAGATCACTCCTGCAAACGCGAACAATCCCATGACTGCGCCGTACGCGGCGATCCGGTACGGGTCTGCGCCGTGTCCGAGCAGACGAGCCGAGATCGAAAAGGCGGCGAGGGCCCCGCCGGCGAGCATGGCGGTGAGCGCGGTGGTCGCTCCGACCGGCAGGTGCAGGATCTCGCCGCCGTAGGGCTCGAGCACGATGTCCTGCATGTTGAAGGCGGCGGTGCCAAGACCCACCGTGACCAGAAAGCGGATTGCGCGGCTGTGTTTCGTGAACTCATGCCACGAGTCGCGGAACTTGACCCGTGCGCGCTCGGCGGCGGCCGGCAGCGCGTGACGCGCCTCCTGCTTCCACAGCGCCGTGAGGTTCAGCGCCATCGTGAGCATTGCCGCACCTTGAATCACCTGGATCAGGCGGATTTCGCTGAAATTCGCCAGCAGCCTGCCGAAGACGAGACCCGCCGCCACCGTTCCCATCAGCAGCATGGCGTACATCAGCGCGATGACGCGCGGCCTCACGGATTCCGGCGCGAGGTCGGTGGCCAGGGCGAGCCCGGCGGTTTGCGTCGTCTGCAATCCGGCACCGACCAGCAGAAACGCGAACGCCGAGGCGACCTGGCCGATCCACAACGGCCCGTGGGTGTCTCCGGACAGGATCAGGAGCGCGAAGGGCATGATCGCGAGGCCGCCGAACTGCAGCAACGTGCCCATCCAGATATAGGGAACGCGGCGCCAGCCGAGCGCCGAACGATGATTGTCGGACCGGAACCCGATCAGGGCGCGGAACGGCGCGAACACCAAGGGCAGGCCCACCATGAGCGAGACCAGCCACGCGGGCACGCCGAGTTCGACGATGAGCACCCGGTTCAGCGTGCCAATGAGCAGCACCATCGCGACGCCGACCGAAACCTGGAACAACGACAGCCGCAGCAGGCGCGGCAGCGGCAGCTCGGTGCTAGCGGCGTCGGCAAAGGGCAGAAACTCGGCGCCGAGCTTCATCCATTTGCGTGCGAGCTTCTCGCCGATCGGTGTCATGTCTTCGAGAGCTCCATGGCCTGGGATTTGTAGAAGCCGCTGGCTATCCGCTCGCTGCGCCCGATGCGCCAGCCGGCGAGCGCGGGCTCGGCGGCGATTCGCGCCCGCAGGGCGTCCTCGGCGACGGGTTCGATCGCCGGGGCCCGGTCGCCGCGCGGGAACAGACGGCCGACCGCGTGCATCGCGGCCAATGCCGGCGTGCGTGGTGCGAAGGTGAAGACGATGGAATGACGCGTGCGCGCCGCGAGCCCCGCGAGCACCCGCACGACGTCGTCCGCGCGGTAATGAATGAGCGAATCCATGGCGACGACGTGATCGAAGTCCCCGAGACCGGCATCGGACATGTCGCCGACGCGGAAGTCGATGTTACCCGCCGCCAGTGTGGCTGGCAGCCGTTCGCGCGCGAGCTGCACCAAGGTCGGCGAGAGGTCGATCGCGACCACATGAGCTCCCCGGCGCGCCGCCTCCACGCTGAATGCGCCGGTGCCGCACCCGGCATCGAGAAGGCGCCGACCCGCCAGCTCCGCAGGCAAAAATCCGAGCAACGTGGTGCGCATGCGGTCGCGGCCAGCCCGTACCGTGGCGCGAATCCGGCCGACGGGCGCGGTGGAAGTCAGTCGCGCCCACGCCTCGACCGCCGTCCGGTCGAAATAGGTCTGCAGCTGGCCGCGCCGCTCGTGATAGTTGACCGCGGCCATCAGTCGAACCCCAGCAGATCAAAAATTTCGCGATCTTTCAGTGACCCCGGGGACAACGGCTCCGTGCCATCCCACAGGGCCTGGGCGAGCCGCATATACTCCGCCTGGACGGCGTCGAGCTCCGGTGAGCTCTCCATCTCGAACAGCGTCGCCTTCTTGAGGCGGCTGCGCCGGATCACGTCGAGATCCGGAAAGCGCGCCATCGTCTTCAGGCCCACCTTGGCGTTGAATTTGTCGATCTGGTCGGTGCCCGCGCTGCGATTGGCAATCACGCCGCCGAGCCGTACGGCGTAATTCTTCGATTTCGCCGCGATTGCGGCGACGATGCGGTTCATCGCGAAGATGGAATCGAAATCGTTGGCCGTGACGATCAGCGCCCGATCAGCATGCTGCAGGGGGGCTGCGAAACCGCCGCACACGACATCACCGAGGACGTCGAAGATCACGACGTCGGTGTCCTCGAGCAGATGATGCTCCTTCAACAGCTTCACCGTCTGTCCGACGACATAGCCGCCGCAGCCGGTGCCCGCCGGGGGACCGCCGGCCTCGACGCACATCACTCCGTTGTATCCCGTGTACACGAAGTCCTCGATGCGCAGCTCCTCGGAGTGGAAGTCCACCGTCTCCAGCACGTCAATCACGGTGGGCACGAGGCACTTGGTGAGCGTGAAGGTCGAGTCGTGCTTCGGATCACAGCCGATCTGCAGGACGCGCTTGCCGAGCTTCGAGAAGGCGACCGAGAGGTTCGAAGAAGTGGTGCTCTTGCCGATGCCCCCCTTGCCGTACACGGCGAACACCTTCGCGTTGCCGATCTTCAGGTTCGGATCGAGCTTGACCTGCACGCTGCCTTCACCATCGGTGGGGCGGCTGGCGCGCTTCAACAATGTAGAAACCGGCTCCACTGCGACACTCATGCGGCAACCCCTTCGTAGACTGCTTCCAATCGATCTTCCAATTCCTCGCCGGCGGAGCGCAGCGCCGCCAGCATCTTCTCGTCCGGCTGCCAGTAGCGGCGTTCGGACGCCTCGAGCAGCCGGTTGGCGACGCGCGCCGAGGCGGTGGGATTCAGCTTCGCGAGCCGTTCCCGCATCTGCGGATCCAGCATGAACGTCTGCGTGATCTCCCGATACACCCAGGGCTGAACCTCCCCGGTGGTGGCCGACCATCCCATGGTGTTGGTGACGTGCACTTCGATCTGCCGCACGCCCTCGTAGCCATGCTCGAGCATTCCCTCGTACCATTTCGGATTCAGCGTGCGGGTGCGGGTTTCGAGCGCGACCTGTTCCGACAGGGTGCGCACCGTCCCGCTGCCGCTGGTCTGATCGGCGATGTAGACGGGCGTGGGCCGGCCGCCCTTGGCACGCCGAACTGCGCTGTTCACCCCGCCGAGCGTGTCGAAATACGTGTCGACCGTCGTCACGCCGAGTTCCACCGAATCGAGGTTCTGATACGTGAGAGCAACGTCGGCGAGGACGCTGCCGAGGAGCTTGGCGTGCTGCACGGGTTTTCCGGAACGTCCGAAGGCGAAGCTCTTGCGCCGTGTATAGGTCTCGGCGAGTTCATCCTCCTCGTCCCAGCGGCCGTTCTCGATGAGATGATTCACGTTCGAGCCGTAGGTGCCATCGGCGTTGCCATAGACGCGCAGCGACGCCGTCTCGAGATCGCAGCCGTGCTCACGCTGGTACCGCAGCGCGTGCTGGCGGACGAAATTCTGCTCGAGCGGCTCGTCCGCAGAGGCGGCGAGGAACGACGCCTCCGCGAGCAGTTTGATCTGCAGCGGCAACAGATCACGGAAGATTCCCGACAGCGTCATCATCACGTCGATGCGCGGCCGGCCGAGTTCGGCGAGGGGGATCAGCGTCGCCCCGGCAATCCGGCCGTAGGCATCGAAGCGCGGCCGGGCACCCATCAATGCGAGCGCCTGGCCGATCGGGCCGCCTTCGGTCTTCAGATTGTCCGTGCCCCAGAGCACGAGGGCGATCGATTCGGGAAACGGATTGCCGTCGGCCATGTGCCGATGAATCAGCCGGGCGGCCTGACGGGCACCGTCGAGCACGGCATAAGCGCTCGGAATCCGAAACGGATCGAAGCCATGGAGGTTGCGCCCCGTGGGCAGCACGGCGGGCGTGCGCACCACATCGCCGCCGGGGGCCGGACGAAGGAAGCGACCGTCCAGCGCGGCGATGATCGCGTCGATCTCGTGGTTGTCGCCGAGCAATGCATTTGCACGCGCGAGTTCCTCGAGCTTCGCCAGGCACCCCGCGCCAGCCGCGGGGCCGCCGGCACGCGTCAGGGCCGCCTGCGGCGCGAGCCCGCCGACGAGCGCCTCGACGGCGCCGCGCGACGGATGCTCGCCTTCGCCTGCCTCGGCCATGGCCATCAGGAAGTCCACACGCTGTGGCTCCGACGCCGATTTGCCCACGACGTGCAGGCCATGGGGAATCAGCGTGTACTCGAGTTCGAGCACGAGCCGTCCGAGGTCCTCGATCCGGGAGGCGGCGTCGCCACCCCAGTCGGGGAGGGCGGCGGCGAGATCCAGTGCCGCCGCCTGTGACTGGATGAACTCCGCAAGCGAACGCCGCTCCGCGCCGTCGCCGGCGCTCTCGCGGCCGGCGCTCTCGCGGCCGGCGCCCATCCCGGTCCGCCCCATCCCCGTGCGCCAAGTCTCGATGGCGGCCTTCAGATCGATCAAACCCTTGTACAAACCGGCGTTGGCGACCGGCGGGGTGAGGTAGCTCACGAGCGTCGCACCACTGCGCCGTTTGGCGATCGCCCCCTCCGAGGGGTTGTTCGATGCGTACAGGTAGATGTTCGGCAGGTCGGAAATCAAACGGTCGGGCCAGCATGCCGCGGACATTCCCGACTGCTTGCCCGGCATGAATTCCAATGCGCCGTGCGTGCCGAAGTGCAGCACCGCGTGTGCGGCGAAATCCTCGCGAATGAAGCGGTAGAAGGCCGAGAAGGCATGTGTCGGTGCGAAGCCCTTCTCGAACAGCAGGCGCATCGGATCGCCCTCGAAGCCGAACGCGGGTTGAATGCCGACGAAGACGTTGCCGAAGCGTTCCCCGAGCACGTGGATCGAGGCGCCATCGCTTTGCTGGCGGCCGGGAGCCGGGCCCCACTGGGCTTCGATCTCCTTCAAAAAGCGTTCGCGCCGCACGTGTTCGTTCGCGGGGATCCGCTTGTGCACGTTGGCCATGGCGCCGAACTGCGCCGCATTGCCGTTGATGATCTTCTCGCGCAGATCGTCCACGGTACGCGGCACGTCGACGCGATACCCTGCGCGTTTCAGGGCGCCGAGCGTCGAGAAAAGGGATTCGAACACCGACAGGTAGGCCGCCGTGCCGGTGTTGCCGGCGTTCGGCGGAAAGTTGAAGAGCACGATGGCGACCTTGCGCTCGGCGCGGGCAGCGCGGCGCATGGCGATCAGCCGGCCGACGCGCGCGGCGAGCATCGCCGCCCGTTCGGCGTGTGCGACCATGTCGTGCGCGGCCTCGGCACGCTGCGAGCGGCCGCCGAACACCATCGGTCCGGTGGACCCGTCGAGTTCGGGAATGGCGACCATGATGGTCGACTCCACCGGGAGCAGTCCGCGCTCCGAGGATTCCCACTCCTCCACGGTCTGAAATTCGACCGGATGGGCGGCTACGTACGGCACGTCGAGCCGGGCGAGCATGTCCTCGGCGGCCTTCGAATCGTTGTA
>Ga0302319_10004731_pt1 | contig 27824 bp, 25 predicted proteins | sample Bog_T0_2_FD_203319 | JGI IMG/M metagenome (GOLD analysis project Ga0302319, IMG submission 203319) | Peat permafrost microbial communities from Stordalen Mire near Abisko, Sweden - Bog_T0_2 | ecosystem: Environmental > Terrestrial > Soil > Wetlands > Peat | place: Sweden: Abisko, Stordalen Mire... | reverse complement strand
GGGGTTGGCGGTCCAGTTTGCGAGGTCCGTCGCGGAGATCCGCAGATAGCCGCACTTCGCCTCGAGCCACAGGGACCCGGAGTCATCGATGAGCGCTGCATTGACCACGGAGCATGGTAAGCCGTTGTGCGAATCCATGACACTCAATGCTCCATGATCCCATCGATATAAGCCGCCGTTGGTTGCGCCCCATACCACTCCGGCCGAGTCGACAAAAAAGCTGAACATCATGACCGGCGGCGCGCCACGACGTCCGACAGAGACGATGCTTGCCACACCATTCAGATAGTGGGCCAGTTTGCCGTCCCCGGTGCCGATCCAGATTCCACCGGCCGGATCCGCGCCGAGAAAATGCGCGTGTGGCACGAGGGATGTGGTCTGAATGTCCTGCTGCACCCGACGGTCTCTGATGCGCAGCAGATGGGTCGTGTTTTTTGGATCGTCGTAGGCGATGGCCCAGATATTGCCGTCAATATCTTCCGTCAATGAAAAGATTTTTCCGATCTGCTCCAAGCGATTCCCATCCTGCCCCTTGATCTCAAAGAACCTCCCGAGCTCTTGCACCATCACCGTGGTATTGATCCCCAGCCACACCTGACCCAAATGATCCTCGAGCAGCGCGTAGACATCTTGAACCGGACGTCCGTCCGCCTTCGTGGTCAGCGACACAGCGTCTGGACGAATGCCGGCGAGGGCGCCTTTGAGCCCCACCAACAGCGAATTATCGTTTCGAGCAATTACGGCGCTGACCTCGTCTCCTCCACTCAAGCCCTCGGTGGCGGAGAAGCTGACCACGGGGATATCTCGCAGCAGGTCCACCCCCTTGTCTGTCGTGATCCACAAATCGCCTTCTCTGTCCTGGTAGATCGAATGGACTTCATCGCCGGACAGTCCCTGTGCAGCGCCGTAGTGATCCGCATGGCCGTCATGAATGTGGTAGAGGCCCGCAGACGCTGTTCCGACCCAAAGAGTTTGATCGCGATCCATGAGCAGAGCTGCCGGCCGAACCGTCGCGCCGTCAAACCCGGGGACCACATAATTCGCGAAGCCTCCATGAGCGTACTGGCGCACTCCCAGCCCCGGTCCCACGCCGTCGATGGCCACCCAGACCGAGCCCGAGGCCCCCGCGGCAAGCCCGACTACGCCATCACCGGATGGATGATCCATCTGCTCTGGCAGGTAGTGGCTTATCGAGCTCCCGTTCCAGCGGCATAGCATCTGGCATCCAAACCAGATGTCTCCCGCGCTGTCCTCGGCCAGGGCGGTCGCAAAATGCGCAGGATTGCCGTCGCTCTCGTCCTTGGCGTAACACCTCAGATCGTTTCCCGCGATTCGGCAAAGCGCCCCCTCGACGCCGCCCACGCGAGAGCGAGTAATCCAGATGGTACCGGCGTGATCCTCGATGATGCTCTCCACGCCACCCCGTTTGATCGGGAATCTGAATGCCTCGCCGTCCTTGAGGCGGAACAAGCCCTGATAAGTGGCCATCCACAGACTTCCGTCGCGGCTACCCAAGAGCCAATTGATGCCGTCGTCCGTGCGGAAGGAGTTCTGCGGCGACACGGAGGTCATGGTCACTCCGTCAAACCGAAGCAGACCGGCGCCCGCGATCCAGACGTAGCCGTCGTTTGTCTGAGTGATCATGTGCGATCCATGGGGAAGGCCGTCCTGGACCCGCCAGACTGTGTGCGCATATTGGGAAATCTGCCGATGCGGGTCGAGGGCCGAGACAGTCCCGGTGAGGAACAGCAGCACAAAGCCACACATCGCTCGGGCTAGAAAATGTTCGGACACAGAGCATCCCACCGGTTTGCGAACAGCTCGACAGTAGGCGCGGCACGCCAGTCCCGCGCCGTGAGGAGATGGAGCGCGCATCCTATAGCTATCTACAGGTGTGAGCGCTACATCTGCAGCAGGCCGCGGCGAAGCGCAATCGTCACCGCATGCGTTCTATCCTTTGCCTCGAGTTTGGCGACCAGATTTTTGACGTGGAAGTTGACCGTCGTCTCGGCGATGGCCAATTGGTCCGCGATCTGCTTATTGCGATACCCATCGCGAATGAGCGCGAGCACTTCCAATTCGCGCGCGGTCAGGTCGTCCTCGCCGAGATGCTCCGCCAAGCGCGCCGCAACTTCCGGCGGTACATGACGCCGGCCTGCATGCACGGAGCGGATGACTGCCAGCAAATCGTCTTTCGCCATGCTTTTCAAGAGGTAGGCCGCGGCCCCGGCGCGCAGCGCCCGCTGAATCTCGCCATCGCCATCCGAGGTTGTCAAAATGACGATACGCGCTCTCGGGAACTCGCCGCGAATGGCGATTAGTACGTCGGTGCCGTTCGAGCCGGGAAGTTGCAGGTCCATCAGGGTCACATCAGGCTGATAGCGGCGAAATTCAGCGACAGCCTCCACGCCGTTGCCCGCGTATCCGATCAACCGCATATCCGGCTGCGATGCGATAACGGTGGCCAATCCCTCCCGGAAAACCGGGTGGTCCTCGACGCACAGGATCCTGATTGGCGCAGCGGAGCTCAGGTGAAGACCTCTTGGAGTCGATTCTTATTGCGGCCTCGGTCAAGTGCGCGACGCACCGCCTTGGCTGCCACCCTACAAGAGCACTTCCGGTCGGTTCCTATAAAAGAGTGCAGGGCAGCAACTGCGGCATCTGAGGTCGCGGCAATTCCCGATGGGGATAACCCTATCACACACATCCACGAAGTCGGTACTTGAAGGAGCCCATGCAATGCGGGTAATGCAGGAACGAGTGGCCCTGACGCGATCGCACGAATGGATGTACCGGGTAATGTCGCTCGTTGAGGCCGCGGTTGGCCATCTTCACAACCAACTACATCCGGCCCAGGGTGCTCTGCTTGAAGCGGCATTACTGCTGCGCCAGCAGATTGATCCGCCCGCAGCGAGACAACTTCCCGACCAAGGCGGGCGCTTGCTCGCCTGGCAGGTGCGCAAAGTGCGTGAGTATATTGACAGTCATATTACCGGACCCGTGCTCGTCTCCGATCTCTGCGCGCTCGTTCAGCGCAGCGAAGCGCACTTCTCGCGCTCATTTAGGAGCACATTCGGACACTCCCCCCACGCATTTGTGATCCGCTGTCGCGTCGATTTGGCCATCAAGTACATGCTACAGACCGATATGTCATTGAGCGACGTTGCGCTCGAATGCGGATTTGTCGATCAGGCGCACCTGTGCAAGCACTTTCGCGTGATCACCGGAGAAACGCCAGCCGCCTGGCGACGTGCGAGAAGGGCGGCGCAAGACGTATTGGCATGAATTCAGCGCCGCTGCAGGGCGCGGCGCACGCAAGCGAGCAATTGCTCTGGGGCGAAGGGTTTCACGAGATAGCATAGAACGTTGGCTTTGATTGCATTCGCGCGAGATCGCTCGTCGGGATAAGCCGTTATGAGGATGGTGGGGATCGCCAAATTCGACGCGGCCAACTGCAGCAGTAGCTCGAGTCCGGTCATCTTTGACATGCGCATGTCCGTAATCAGGCAGCGTACCCGGTTCAGCCGCCGGGACTTCAACAGGCTTGCGGCACGCGCAAACACGACCGCCGAAAAGCCGGCAGACTCGAGCAGATCCTTGGTGGTGTCCCGGATCGCCTCATCGTCGTCCACTATCGCAACGAGCGGCCCCTGCGGCACGTTTCTCTCTCGATGGACATTGAAAACCTACAATAGTGCCTGCGCGCAGCTCGGGCAATTGCCCGAACAGCGGCCGCGTTCGCACTGTCGGACAATTTAGGTGAGGAAGAGATGCGGCCGTTACGACTTTGGTTTGAACAGCATACGACTTTCGTAGCGATCGCCTACGACGTTGCCATAGGATCTTCCAGTCGATCCGCCATGCGTACCAGTTCCGGCAGCGATGCTGCGTGCATCTTGCGCATGACTTGCCCGCGGTGAACCTTTACCGTCATCTCGCTCAGGCGCAGCTCAGCGGCGATCTGTTTATTGGGGCGCCCGATAACGACGAACGTCATGATCTGGCGCTCGCGCTCGGAAAGCGTGGCGAAGCGGCCGCGCAGCTCGGCAATGCGCTCCGCTTCCAGGCGTCTTTTCCGGTCACGCTCGATCGCCACGTGAATCGCGTCGAGCAAATCTTGATCGTGAAACGGTTTGCTCAGGAACTCCACCGCGCCCGCCTTCATCGCTCGCACGCTCATCGGAATGTCCCCGTGACCGGTGATGAAAATTACCGGCGGCACCAGGCCTTCATTCGCGAGCTCCTTGTGAAAGGTCAATCCGCTCATTCCCGGCAAGCGTACGTCGAGTACCAGGCAGCCCGCTGTATTCGGCCGCTTGCTCTGCAGAAACTCCTGCGGCGAAGCGAATGTGCGCACCTCGAGGCCGACGGTGCTGACGAGATCCTCGAGCGCCAGGCGCATCGATGGATCATCGTCAATAACGAAGACGATGGCTCGCTCCAAGACCATGACAAGTTCTCCCCGCCGATACACCGGATCCGCATTCGCTCGCCAATGCGACACTATACCAAGCGAGCGCACGTATCTACGCTGCCGGCTCGTTGACCGGCAGGGAAAAAATGAACACCGTACCGTGCGGTGAGTTCGCTGCCGCGGAAAGGCGGCCGCCGTGTGCTTCGACGATCGAACGACTGATCGACAAGCCAATCCCAAGCCCTTCGGGCTTGGTGGTATAAAATGCCTCGAACAAGTGTGGCGCATGCACGGGATCCAATCCCGTCCCGGAGTCTCGCACCTCGACCGAGACGGTATCCGGCCCATTCGACGCTGACGCGATGGTCAACTCGCGGGGCCACTCTTTGATACCGCTCATGGCCTCGATCGCATTGATGATCAGGTTGAGGAGCACCTGTTGCAGCTGCACCCGGTCGCCGCGGACCAGCGGTAAATGATGGTCGAACCGGGTTTCAAGCAAAATTGCGCTTCGGCGCAGCTGGTACTGCGCTAGGGCTAGCACTTCGAGAGTGGTTTCATTGATGTCCAGCCAATCCTTGCGCGGCGCCTGGCGCCTCATGAGTGCCCGGATGCGTCGGATGACTTCAGCCGCCCTCTTTCCATCGTGAGCGATGCGTGCCAGCGCCCGCCGCGCCTTATCCACTTGCGGAGGCTTGGTTTCCAGCCAGCGCACCCCCGCGGCGGCACTTGTCACGATGGCACCCAGCGGCTGATTCACCTCGTGCGCGATCGACGCGGTGAGTTCCCCGATCGCCATTATCCGCGTCATGTGCGAAAACTCGGTCTGGGTGTTGCGCAGGGCTTCCTGAGATTGCCGCCAATCGTGCACGTCGGTTGAGGTGCCAACGAACCGAAGTATATTTCCTTCCGCGTCGCGCACCGGCACTGCACGATTCAGATGCCACCGGTACGTGCCGTCGCAGGCGCGAAGAAATCGAGCTTCCATCGTAAAGCCCAACCCTGAACGTATGCCGTCCCAGTAGATCCGGGCTGCTCGCTCTCGATCCTCGGGGTGAAGCGTCGCCATCCACGCCTCGGGGTGCGAGTTCACATAATCGGGCAATTGCCCGGTGTATTCGTACCAAAGCCGATTGACGATATCGGGAGTGCCGTCCGGCATCACCGACCACGCCGCGACGGGTATGTTTTGCAGCATGCTGACCCGCAGCTGCAGCTCGTCAACCGCCGCGGTGCGCTTGGTGAACTGCCCGATCTGGCTGCCGATGCTAGCCAGCACCACAAGCAGTTCCTGGTCGGGATGCGCAACGTCGCGGCTGATGAAGCCGATGACGCCGATGACTTCGCTCCCCAGCAAGATCGGAAAGGCAATGGCCGCACGAGAAATACGGCGCGCGGCAATGTCCCCGCCGCGAAACACCAGCTCTTGCCCCACGTCCGGAATGTAGGCCGGCGCACCGGTTTCCCAGACGCGGCCGGGCAGTCCGCTTCGTGAGCGAAATGTGCTCTTGCGGGTGAAAGTCTCGAATTGCGCAGCCTCGGCGGAGGATGCGCGCCACAACTCCGTGCAACGCAGTACGCCCGCCTTCTGATCGATGCGCCACTCCGCACCGAGATCCCATCCAAGGCTTTCACAGATGGTCTGAAGGATTTTCGGGGTGGCTTCCGCAACTGAGGCGGCATCGGCCAGGATGCGCGTTACGCGGTATTGCATCAACAGGCGTTGCTCGGCGCGCCTGCGCTCGGTCACATCAACGTGTTGCGTTTCGCGCCCTGAATCAGACACGTTCTGCTCAGAGAATACCTAGAGCCCCGGCCGTCGATACGGCGTGCGCGCGCGTCTGCACGCTGAGCTTCATGAATATGCCTTTCACATGGGACTTTACTGTCTCCGGAGCAATCTGCAGTTCTTGAGCGATGCGCTTGTTGGAGAGTCCGCAGCTCATCGCGCGCAGAACACTGTGCTCGCGAGGACTCAGCGACTCGGTGACACGCGAGACACGCGCGGGCGGAGTGCGTGTTTGTTGTTGGGCACGGTCTGCGAGAATACTTCCGATGTAAGGGCTGAGCTCCAATGGCAGGTGACTGTCCTGCGAGTTGGCGCGGTGAAGAGACAATAGCAGCCCGGCTACATGGGCTCCCGCATCGACGAATGTCTGGTACACCCCCGCACGGGCGCCAACTTGTAGCGCTTGAACGAGCATCGCACGGCCTTCGGCGTGCTCTCCGCATGCGAGCAAAGCGTCGGCCAGCTGCACCGACAATCGCAGTGCCCAGTAGTTGTCTCGCTTGCCAGAGCTCGCCGCTTGAAGCGTGCGGAGAATCGTCGCCGCTCGGCGAGCCTCCCCGGTGGCGACCAGCACCTGTGCACTTGCCACGGCATGGCTGGTGCGCAAGCTGTCGTCGGCCGGGACGTCGCGCGCGAGTGCCTCGATGAGCTCAGAACACATCACGGCCTCGCGCGTGCGGCCCTCCTTGAGCAGAAACTGAGTGCGCAACATCAGGCTCTGCGCCATCATCTGCATCCAGTCGCGGGCTGCAGCCAGAATCTCTGCCTCCTTCAAGATGAGCAAGGCGAACTGCATGTCGCCGCGGCGGGCCGCGAGACGAGCCAGAACCCGATATCCCCGCAAGGCGCTTTCCTCGTTCCCCGAGGATTGGACCACGGTGAGGCTTTCCATGACGATCGCTTCGAGGCCGGCGCAGTGGCCTTCCTCGTAGAGCAACTCGGCAAGCACGACGGCGGCTCGGGCGGTCACCGGCGATCGCTTTCCGAAGCGACTCGCGGCGCGTTCGTACGCGCTCCTGGCGAGTCTCGTCGCGACCGCCAGGCGGAGTTGTTCAGCCTCCACGATCGCCTCGAAGATCGGCCCGACGATGGTCGCGAGCCCATGCGTGCCGCGATGAGCCGGCACCACATAATTGACACGAGGCACTGCGTAATATCGATCGAAGTCTCGCTCCTTCCAGTAGCCGACCCGCAGCACGGTCGCCAGCGCCGGACTCTTTCCACCCGACCGCTGACGGCTTTCGAGGACAGCAAGCGCGGAGCGTACCGTGGCGCCGTCCTGGCTCTTCAACACCAGCAGCACAGCCCGCAACACCTCGGCAAACTCCCGCGATCGGCTCGCAACCGATGCGCCCGCACGCGCGATCTCATCGTCGAATTGTGCGATGGTCGCCAACGCCTCGTCGATGCGCAGTTCGACGAGGCTGCGGCAAGCGCGCACCAGCAAGGTGTTTGGGGAGCGTTGCGCGACGCCGCGTGATTCCGGTGCGCTCGCTTCCAGGGCAACGCCGCGTGGACCAAAAAGCGCGTTACTGCCCGGGCGAGAGCGCCTTACAACCGCCAGAGATGATTGGCGCACAGCTTGAATTGAAATTGCCGAATACATCGATCCCTCGTCCAGACAGTTGCAAGGCATTCCTGCATGATTGATTTGGAACGAGGGTAGGACGTGGCGGCTCACGGCGGGCTCACGGGATGGAACCCGGGTAGAATTTCGCATCGATGATCTGACCGTCCCAGAGTGGGTTGCCTTCGCGCCTGACAGGGCTTCGACAGATCGGCGCGGCAAATAGATAGCCGCGCTGGGAAATCTTCCTGATGTACTGAATCTTGCCATCCGTCGACAATGCTTTGCGCAGCGCGTTGACGTGGAACCTGAGTTTTGCCTCATCCACGGGGGATTCGCCCCAGGTACGCGTTATCAGCTCCCGATTGCTGATCACCTCCCCCGCCCGGCCAATCAGCGCGCATAGCAGGTCAAACTCGGGGTCGCCCAAGGGGACGAGCCTTCCATCCTGCTCCAATCGGCGCTGTGCAGCGAGGAGCCTGTACGGGCCGAACGATATGAATTCCGTGCCGCCGTCGGGCAACTCGCCCTCGGGGCGTGCAGCCTGCGCCAGCGGAATTGACGTGATGTCATCGGGATCGGTCATTTTGACTCACCGTACGAGTCGGTCGGTCAACCTTGCCCCGCAGCGGCTCGTGTTGCACCTATCCAAAGTTAGGGGTTAGATAGGTCCGACCAGCGATGCAATACGAACGCGCGATAATCCACGGTAAGCTGTTTCCCGCCACCGGCACCCGGAAGCCACTGCCCCGGCCGAGGCTTGATTCGTCCAGCGACGTGCTGGACGGCATCTTTCCGGTGGTTGTTGTGGCCGCGCCTGCCGGATATGGCAAGTCGACTCTGATGGCTCGCTGGCATGCGCGGCTGCTCGAGCACGGCGTTGCTTGCGCTTGGCTGTCGCTCGATAAAGACGACAACGACGCGGCTCGGTTTCTGCGTCATTTGATCGCGTCACTACAGAGGGCCGATGCGCAGATCGGCAAGGATGTCGCCGAAGAGCTCATCGCCGACTTCGCGAGCGGTTCAAAGTCGGTGCTCGAGGCAATTGCGGGCGATCTCGCGCAGGTCCAACACCGCATCGTGTTGTTCCTCGATGACCTGCAACTTGTCGACGGGGCCGAGGTCCGCGGAATTCTCGATTGGTTACTCAACTACGCGCCTCGAATCCTGCACTATGTCATTGGGACCCGCCGCGATCCCGCCCTGCGCCTCAGCGGTCTTCGCGTCAGGCGCCAATTGCTCGATCTGGGAGCCGAGCAATTGCAGTTTGACGCCGCGGAAACGGCTCAGTTCTACCAAAACCGCCTCGGGCGAGATCTGCCGGCGACGGACTTGCAGACCTTGTTGACCAAGACCGAAGGTTGGCCCGCAGCGCTCGAGCTCGCGGCACTGGTGCTCGCGGGATCAAGCGAACCGACAGCGTTTGTCCAGCACTTCGCAGGCACCGACACCAGCGTGGTCGACTATCTATGCGACATGGTTCTGTCGCAGATGGACGAACGCACTCGCAACCTCGTGTTCCGCATCTCGTTGTTCGATCGCGTTTGCGCGCCCCTCGCGCGAGCCGTCACCGATGCCGATGACGCCGAAGAGGCGTTGCTGGGCCTGCGCTCGAGCAACCTGTTTCTGATTCCGCTGGACCGCTCCTGGGAATGGGTACGCTTTCATCATCTGGTCGGCGAATTCTTCCGCGAGACCTATCACCGAACGGCACCGGACCAAGCCAGAAAGTGTCTGGTGCGCGGAGCGGAGTGGCTGCACGCCAACGCCCACGTAGAAGAGGCTGTCAACTGCATGATCCGGGCAGAGGAGTGGGAACGGGCCACGCAATGGGTCGCCGACAGCGTGGAGGAACTCGTCTTTCGCCGCGGGTACCACCAAACGATCCTGCGTTGGATGCGCGCGTTACCGGAGGATTGCGTTGATCGCTACCCGGTCATCCGCATCCAGTACGCCTTCGCGCTGTCGTTCTACCCGTTGGATCAGGAATATGAGGCGCAGATCTACCGCCTACAGCGGCTGTTACAGAATCTCGAGGCGCAAGCCGATCATGAACCCGAGAGGATCGATGAGTTGCGTTGTGCGGTCGAGATGCAGGTGGCCATGTCGACGGGTTTGCGCGATGACGCGATGCGAGGTGGCGAATTGGCGGCAGCATGGCTCGCTCGTTGGCCCGAGGCGCCGCTCAGACGCAAAGGCGTGATGGGCAACGTCTTGAGTTTTGGGCACAAAACGCGGGGGCACGTCGCTGCGGGACTAGAAGTGATCGGCGAGACGCGCCAGTGGCTCGAGCAAAGCGAAGGCTATTACGCGCTCAGCTGGACGGCGTACCTCGAGGCCGTGCTGCACCTCAAAGGTGGGAATTACTTCGATGCACGGCTCGCTTGCACGCGCGGGATCGAGCTCGTCGAGCGAAAACTACATGGACATCCGGGGCAGATCAGCCTGCTTCACACGCTCCTTGCGGGCATCTGTTACGAGTTCGACGAGATCGAACAGGCCCTCGCGCACCTCGAGCTCGCGTCAAGCAGCGTGAACGAATACGCGCACGCCGACGCGGTGATCATCGCCTATGTCACTCAGGCCCGCATTCAGCACTTGCGGCACGATGTGAGCGGCGCATTGGCGATGCTGAGAGAAGGACAGGAACTCGGCGACCAGCGCGGCTGGCGGCGCGTGACCCTGTCATTGGCAGCCGAAGAGTGCCGTAGTCTTGCGCGCTTGGGCCAATACGACGAGGCGAGGCTCGTGGCAACGCGCTTCGACTTTCAGGAATTGCCGACCCGCAAGGACGCTTCGTCGCCGGGTTACGACAAGGCATTGCGCGCGGCCTCGCGTTACTTGCTCAAGCAATCGCCGAGATTGGCCATCGAGGCGCTGGATGCCGCGATCGAAAATAGCCAGCGGCGCGAACTCGCTCACCGCTCGGTGGAATTGCTAATCGTGCGCGCCCTGGCCGAAAAGGAGGACGGCGACTGGGCGAGTGCTCTGGCGGACGTGCGTCGCGCACTCACCATCGCCGCGCCGAGAAATTATACCCGCGTGTTCCTCGATGAAGGCCGAGAACTGGCCGCGCTGATCGAGCGGCTCGACATGGAACAACTGCGTGGCTCCGAAGCCGCGCCCCTGGCGCGCCGCCTGCAGCGCGCCATGTACCCGCCTGACGTTCGTGATGGTCCGATCGGCAAGGGCGAGGAATTGACGAAACGAGAGCTGTCGATCTTGAAACGTCTCGATACGGGCCTGAGCAACAAAGAGATCGCCGAAGCGATCTTCGTGTCTGAAGGCACGCTCAAGTGGCACCTTCACAATGTGTACGGCAAGCTTAACGTCAAGAATCGTACCGGTGCAATGACTCGGGCGCGGGCACTCGGCATTCTATGACCGCGCTATCTCATCTGAAGCTCAAGGTAGACCTCGCCAAACATGCGTCGGCCCTGGGTGAATCACTTTTTCAGCGATTCGCGAATCTTGGCCACGTCGGCGGACGAGGCCAGTGAAGCGTTGTTGCCCCAACTCGTGCGCACAAACCCCACGACATCCGCTACGTCCTTGTCAGAGAGTCGCCAGGCAAAGCTCGGCATCGTGAATTGTGCCGGAGTGTGAACTGTGCGCGGCGTCTGCGAGCCATCGAGGACAATCGTCACGAGCGATTGCGGATTCTCCGCCTCGACAACCGGGTTGCCGGCGAGGCGCGGGAATACCTCATCGTATCCAACGCCGTCCGGACGATGGCACGCCGCGCAATTGTCGAGATAGACCCTCGCTCCTGGCTTGCCCGCATCGCCGCGCTTGAGCGCCAGGTGTTCGGTGGCATCATAGGTGAAGCGTGTTGCAGGCTGCTGCGGATCGCTCAAAGACTTGAGGTATTTCGCGGTCGCGAGCGCATCCTCAGGCGTCAAGTATTGGGTGCTGTGGATGATGACGTCGCTCATCGAGCCGAAGGCGATGCCTTGAGCGTTCGCGCCCGTCTCAAGGAATTGCGCCAGCTCTTCATCACTCCAAGCACCGAGCGTTCCAGGGCCGCCGCTGCGCAGACTCGGCGCGAAGTAATTTTCGATCACAGCTCCGGAGAGATACACCGCTCCCCCGGCGGGCGTCGTCGCTTTCACCTGCATGGTGAGGGCACGCGGAGTGTGGCATTCGCCGCAGTGCCCCAGCCCCTCGACAAAATAGGCTCCTTGCGATAGCTGCGCGTCCACTCCAGACGGCATCAGGAACGGCTTGGGGCTGGGCGCGAACAACCACCGCCAGAACGTCAGCGGCCAGCGCATCGACAAGGGAAACACGATGTCGTTTGACCGATTCGGAACCGCTGCCGGTGAAACCCCGTACTTGAAGTAAGTAAACAGCGCGGCGACATCGTCCGGACGCGTGTTGTAGTAGGAGGTGAACGGCATCGCCGGATACAAACTGTGACCCTCGGCGACGCCGAAGCGAAGCGCGCGGTCGAAATCACTCAGAGACATGCGCCCGATGCCGTTGTTCGCATCCGGTGTGATGTTGCTGGTATAGATGGCACCGATTGGAATCGCCATGCGCAAGCCGCCCGAATAGGCCAACTGGCCGGGAATGCTGTGGCATGCGGCACAATCGCCGAGCCTGGCAAGATAGGCCCCTCGGGCAATAATGGCCGGAGTCGCGGCGGGTGCAACGAGATTGCGCTCGCCTACCCCGCCATCCGACACGTGTGCGATACCCATCACGGCCAAAAGCCCGGCTATGCCAACCGCCAGTATCGTCAGGCCGATTCTCCGCTTCATATCTGTACCAGCGGTCCTGGTGATTTGAGGTAGGTATCGCGCAGCTTGGCGGCGGAAAAATAGGCGAGTCCCGCCAAAAGCCCGGTGGGGTTGTAGCCGATGTTCTGCGGGAATGCCGAGGCGCCGTATACGAAAAGATTCGAGACATCCCAGCTCTGCGAATAGCGGTTGATCACGCTGTTGGATGGATTGGATCCCATGATCGCGCCGCCGGTCGTGTGGGTGCTCTGATAGATGCGCACGTCGTAAGCATTGCCCGGGCGCATGAGTATGGTCGCCTGCTTCTCCGGCTTCATGGTCCGCACTATTTCCTCCATCTTGGCGGCGCTGTAGGCAGCCATCTTGTATTCGTTGGCGTGCCAGTCGAAGGTCATACGCAACAGCGGTAGCCCATGAGAGTCTGTGTAAGTGGGATCGAGTGACAGATAGCGATCACGATACGACATCACGCTACCCTGCGTTCCTAGCGGCGCCGAGTGCCGATAATGCTTGCGTATCGCGGCTTTCCACCCCTCGCCCCAAGCGGCTGTCCCCGGCGGCACCATCATTTGATCGATGGGTCGTCCGCCGGTCGCGCCGGCATAGATGAGCGATCCGCCGATGAATCCCACTTGTGAATGATCGAAGTGATCCGAATTGAACTCATCGATCACTCGCTGACCCGCCGCCCCCGCGCCGATGAATGGATTGATTTCCACATCCTCGCTGAAGTAGGCAGCAGTCTCGGCACACATTTGGTACGCGTAGTTCTTGCCGACGACACCTTTCCCGGAGATTGGATCGTACGGCGTGCCAATCTTCGAGAGCAGCAGCAGACGCACGTTATGCATCTGGAATGCGGAAAGAATGACGAGTGATGCAGGCTGTTCGACTTCACGCCCGCTTTCATCGATGTAAAGAACTCCCGTCGCGATCTTGCCCGTGCTATCGACCAAGATTTTGGTGACGTAGGAATTCGTGCGTACTTCCAGATTGGAGCGGCCATTCAGAATCGGCAAAATCGTTGTCTGGGGCGATGCCTTGGAGTAGAGGAAACAGCCAAATCGATCGCAGAAACCGCAGAGGTTGCACGGCCCGAGCCGCACGCCGTACGGATTCGTGTAGGCAATGGAGCTGTTCGCCGCCGGAACGGGAAAGGATTTGTATCCCAGCTCCGCAGCTGCCTTCTCGAAAAGCTGACCGGCATAAATGGCCGGCAACGGCGGCGTCGGGTACTCGTCGCTGCGAGGTCCCTCGAAGGGATTGCCGCCAGGCTTAATCTCGCCGTGTAGATTGCCGGCCACACCGGAAACGGCGCAGACCTTTTCAAAATGATCGAAGTGCGGCTCCAATTCGGCGAACGAGACCGGATAATCCTGGATGGTCATGTCCGGCGGAATGAATTTCTTTCCGTAGCGGCTTTCGATGCGGCTGCGAAGATTCAGGTCTTCAGGCGATGCGCGCCAGAGTTGCCCATTCCAATGCACGCCGGCGCCGCCCACGCCGTTGCCGAGGACAAAGGAACCGTATTTCCGATAAGGGACGGCGACTTCGCTGGGGCTGTGGCGGATCGTGACTGTCTCGTTCGCCAAAGGTTGCCAAAGATCTCCTCTGACGCCGTACTTGAGTTCGTCAGCGATCCTCGGGAACTCGAAATCGGGCGAGGTATCGCGGGCTGGACCGCGCTCGAGCGCGACGACGGACAAGCCGGCATCGGTGAGTGTCTTCGCCAGAATGGCGCCCGTCCATCCATAGCCGATGATGACTGCATCAACATTTTTTTTGCGTTCAGCCATCGGTGGCGCCGCTGATCGAGACCGCTCCGTAGGGATAAGGGCGGCCCGCCTGATCGATCCAGTCGGTAAAATCCGCCCGGGCACCTGGGAAGCCGATCCATTTCCACGCGACCATTCCCCGATTGCCGCCGTAGAGAGGATCCGAGAAATAACCTTCTTTGGTATTGGTAAGAAGCTGAGCGAAGAAGACTGTCGCAGGCACCGCCTGGAAAGCAACTTCGCCCTTCTCCATTGCGGCGAGCCAGCGATCCTGGTCGGAAGCGACAAGCTGAGCGAAGTCCTTGCCTTGCGATTTCTGTGCCGCGGAGTTGGCGGCGGCGATACCAAGTCTGTAAATTTCACGCGGTGGATGGCGCAGCTGATAACCCAGTGTCGGCGGAGAATTGTCCAGAAACGGACCTTTCAAATAAAAATAAGCGCCGTGACCGTATGGCAGCTCCATCTGGCGGTCGATGAATTCCGGCACGCCGGCATCCACTCCACCCGGTCCCGCCCCTTCCGACGGAATCAGGCGTCCAACGGCCGCCTTGATGAACGCCCATTCGGCGCTGTTGAAGTACGTCGGTGCGTAGCTTGATGAGGCGGACGTTGGCTTGTTGTCCGAGCACGCTGCAATACCCAGCGTTCCGAACGTGGCCGGCACGACCCCGAGAAGTAGAAACCGACGTCTGTCCAGCAGCGAAGAGTTGCCCATTCGATCGCACCCGCCGATTCAGCATTTATGGAGTCCGCTGCGAATGCTGCAACCCAAGGGTCTGCGACGACATCCCTCGGATGGGGGAGCGCACCGAGGAAATTCTCGCCCGCGTGCTTGCACCCATCCGTAGGTACTGCGCGGGCTCGGCACTCCATGCCCTTTCGCCAAAGATTCTCTACGCAATGTCCGACAGATTGCCGTGAGCCGTTGCGATCGGACGCTTTTCAGATCCGTTCACGTGAGCGCAGTAGAGCGAGCCGCCTGGGCACGGGCGCTATGTGCCAACACTCGCCGCTACTTGGGGTTATCGGCGAGCGTGATCTTGACACCATTCGCGGACAGGTTGAATCGAAGTCCCCCGGTTTGTGAGTGCAGCTTGATGACGACGCCCTTGTCGTTCTTGAGGTACGCGACCGAGCCTCCCTCGACGATCGTCAGGCCGGCCGTGACGGCCGAATAATTGCCGTTGAGGTCCTCGGGCGTGGTCAGATTGTAGACCTCGCCTTCCGCGGTAATTCCGGCTCCGCCCACATCCGCGACCGAGACGCCGGAAAGTTTGAATTTGTACTGTTTTTGGTCCTTGCTGTTGTAAAGGGTGCCGTGGCCCCAGGTATATCCGATACCGATGGCAACCGAGCCGCCGCTGAACCATACATAGGCTGAGGGGATAGCGCCCTCCGCAACGGCCGGCGGCGTGGAAACTGCCGCCCCCGCAAGGCCGGATACGATGCCAGCGAAGAGACTCAGAAATAACTTGTACATGGTTTGTTACTCGCTAATGCCTAGGACTAAAGGGGTGGTGCTTGCCGCCGCCATCTTGGCGATCGACCGCCGGAACGGCTTGCATCAGTTTGCCTTCGTTTGGCTGAAATTGAGATCAGTTACACTGCGTCTCATGAGCCCACCCAAGTCTCGCCGACATCACTCTGCCAGCTCCGTGGTACGCCGGATCGATCGGGTGACCGCGCGTGAGGTCATCACTCACGGAATCGTCAGGCCGATATTCCACGACTTGTTTCACCACTTCATGACCGTGAGTTGGCCGCGTCTGTTCGGCACATTGGCCGCGTTTTTTATCGTCTTTGATCTTCTATTCGGCCTCCTCTATTACCTGGTCCCGGGATGCATTGCGAACTTGAATCCCGCGGGTTTCGCGGGCGATTTCTTCTTCAGCGTAGAAACGCTTGCAACCGTGGGTTATGGGGAGATGCATCCCGAAACCTTCTATGGTCACTCGGTGGCGATGATTGAGATTTTCGTAGGCCTGATGTCTTTGGCATTGATAACGGGCCTCATGTTCGCCCGATTTTCCCGTCCTCAGGCACGCTTCCTATTTACCAAAAATGGGGTCGTGCGTCCCGTCGCGGGTAAGCCCACATTGATATTTCGCGCGGCGAATGAGCGTCAGAACGTGGTCCAGGAGGCCTCTGCGCGCTTGCGCATGCTGCGCGATGAGATAACCGAAGAGGGCTATCGGATTCGTCGCATCATCGACTTGCCCCTGCTACGTTCCCAACATCCCATGTTCGCCCTTGGCTGGACCATCATGCACGTCATCGATGATGCAAGCCCCTTGCGTTCCGAGACCGCGGAATCGCTATCGAACTCCAAAACAGCGTTTATATTGAGCTTAAGTGGTACCGATGAGAACACTGGCCAGACGTTGATGGCTCGGAGCGAATATTCGAGCGCCGATATTCGATGGCACGCGACCTTCCACGACATCCTCGAAGATGGGCCCGACGGCACCATACACGTGGATTACACCAAGTTCCATGATATTGAACCGCTGAATTCGGATCAGTTTCCACCCCGCGGCGTATAGGTAAATTGTTGGCCCGAAATGGTCGCGGCGTACATCAGACCGCCTTTGGCAATCGTGAACACCGCCATGCCATTGAAATAATTGCCGCTGGTATTGGCGTTCGATGACTCAGCGCTGGCTCCGGAGCTGACTCCGGTGGTTCCCGCACCCGCTTCGGCCCCAGCCGTAATGGCGACCGCGCTGGCGTCCGCTCCGAATTGGAAATGGCCACTCTCGAACTCATCGAGCGCTCGCTTGTCTTCGAAGAAAATGATCTCGCTGTAGGCTTTGGCGCCGGCTTGAAGACCCGCGCTGATGAGATTCATCGTGGTATCTCCGGTAAGCACGCCACGCGCATAAACGCGACCCTTTCCATGAGCCGCGCCCACGACGAAGCCGGCGCCGCCGACGGTCGGAAAAACGGCATATCCATACGCCTTGGCAAAAAATGTCCCGCTTTTACCGGCCTGCTTGAAGGTGTGAATGGTGTCCTCATAACTATCGGCACGGGCGGCACCAACGCAGACACCGGCGAGGACCAGAGCCGCGAATACGGGTTGAATGAATTTGTTCATGGCTGATCTCCTGCAATGAGTTAGGGCATCTTAAAGAGGGCTGCGTCCGCGGCGATACCATCTGCCAACTGGCCGATCAATTCGCTCCACGCGTGAGCAACGGCTGCGGCGTCCGTCGAAGTCATCGGCGCTTGCAATGCGGCAACGCTGCGCTTCGCGCTCTGCGATCCCGCCGCGGGAACGATGAGCCAACTCGCTCGCATCGACGCTTGCGAGGCGGCGACGGTGAATTCCAAGATATCGACGTCGATACCCAGCGCCCCGTCAGGTTTCGGCAGTCGCGGATAAACGACGCTGCCCGAGGGTAGCCGTTGATCCAAATCGTCCGACAAGGTCTGCCGGGCAATTTGCGCCAGGGGAGCGGGCCAATGATCGAAGTCATTGATCTCGAGCCTTCCGGGCGCCGACGGGCTAAGGATTTCGATGCGATCCCAACTTGCGGGCACGTTCAGGGTATCGATTCGAAGCGCGGGCGCGGAGTAAGTCGCTATGCGCGTCGTCGGCGCGGTCGCATCGAGGCTATACATCCTGGTCGGGGTACTGTGACACGCGCAAAGCATTGCCGCGGCGGCCGCTGCAATCGCCCACCCAACTGTTGAGGCTTTGTTCATTTATCTGGTCTCTTGCCGCGAATCAATGCCTCTGGGTGGCGATCGAGAAAATCGGTGAGCGTTTTTATGGATCGTGCCGCTTCAGTGATCTGCCGAATCGCATCGGGCAGGCTTGCATCCGCATTGGGGCCGCCGCTTTCAACGATCTGCCGCAAGGCGCTCGCCGTGCCCGATAGCTCCGCAGCCGCATCGCGGAGTTTGCCAATCAGCGGGCCGATTTGCGGCTGCACGTCACCGAGCAGCTTATCGATTGAAGTCAGGGTCGAGTGCAGGTGCGTCAGGCTGTCTTTGAGTTCCGGCGATGACATGAGCGTGTCCAGATTGCCGGTGATTTTCCTCAAGTTCGTGCCGATATCCTCGAGCGGAACGGCATCCAGCTTATTGAGGAAGATGTCCGCCTTTGCTGCAATGTCGTCGAGATTGCTCGATCCCGGCGCGCTCGGGAAACGGGGATTGCTATTCTCGGTGAGGAGCTGCGCCGCGGGCGCACCCGCCATATGCACCAGTTGAATGGATTGGTCGCCGAGCACGGGCGGTGATTGCTGAAGTCGCGCGCGGTAACCCAGATGAATGAGGCGCGTCAGCGCAGCATCGGTGGCGGCACGCCAATCGTCGGGAGCGCTACCTGCGCCCGCATCCCTCTTCAAGTGCATTTGCTGCGGATACAGCACCGCGGTGGCTATCGCATAGGGGGCGCCGGTGCGCTCGTTGTAAGCCAGCCGCGTCGACTCGACTTCGCCGATCTGAAATCCCAGCAGCGTCACGGCCGACGTCTCATCCAGCACGCCGGCATCACCGTCAAAGGCAAATTCATAGCGGACCGTCGGGCCCGATAGTCCCTGCCGCGCGGCAGTATGCGAGGAATACAGCGTAAACTCGGTGCCTGCCGAGCTTTGCGCAACATGGGGATTGGTGGTGTCCACCTCGAGATCGATGCCGCCCGCGAGGAGCGTATTCAAGGGTGCCAAGTTCGCGGTAATTCCGCCGCCCGCGAAGGATAAGCGCAACGGACTGATTTTCCAGAAGCGCACGCCCGGGCGGATCAGCGAATCGTAGGGTTGGTTGATGAAGGCCTGCAAGCGAAACCCGTTGTTGCCATCAAATCGGACCTCGATGACTTTGCCGATGGCCTGCCCATGAAACAGGACCAGGCTCCCCTCGTGGATGGAACTTAGGGAATGGGCACGCAGTGCATAGCGCGTGCCCTTATCGCCCGGCAAAATTAGGGGCGCCTCCTCCAGCCCCTCGAATCGATCCGCAGGCTCACCCCCCTCGCCGGGCGCATAGCCGATGGCGATTCCCGAGACCACGGCTTTCAGCGAACTCAAATCCGACAGGTTGGGATTGGCCCCGATGAGCCAGAACCGAGCGTTGGTATTCAGTCCGCTTTTTGCCGCCGGGACCAGCCGTAGGAGAAAGTCCAACCGCCGACCATCGGCGCTTGGCTCGATCTTGATCAAGTGACCCGCCTCGATGCCTTGATACAGGACCTTGGTCATGCCCGGTTTTGCACCGGCAGCCCTGTTGAAAGTGACCGTGACCACCTCACCGCGATTGAACAAGGCCTTGACGCCGAGGTATCCGACGATCAACAGAGCGACCAGCGGAATGCCCCAAACCAAATTCGGCCAGATGGTACGGCGGCGGCCCGTCTGCGGAGCATCGCTTGCCGCATTGGTTTGTTCGTCCAAGGTGCTCACCGATTTCGTTCCGCCACGTCCCACATCTTACGCGGATCGAAAAACTGCACAGCCAGTGTCGTCAATATGACGACCGCGGAGAACGGCAGGACCGCGGGCTCCGCATGTCCATCGATGAGCGCGTTGAACTGCAGAACCGGCACGAAGCAGGCAATCGTCAAGGGATCGACCATGGACCATCGACCAATTTCCTCGACCACGCGAAAGATGCGGGTTTTGGCCACTAGCCAGCGACGCGAGCCGCACATCGCCGAGGAGGCGCACCACGCCAATCCGAGCATTTTAAGGAGGGGAATCGTGAAGCTGGCCGTGAAGACCAGCGCCGCCAATCCGAGCAGATGCGATCGGACTAGATCGATCACGCCGCCGAGCACGGTATAGGCCGTCGGCCTAAGGTCGATCGGAATTGTCGCGATAGGATAGATATTTGCGGGCAGATACATAAGACCCGCCGCCAACAGCAGCGCCATGGAACGCGAATAAGGATTTGCTTTGCGTGCGGCGACGTCCGCGTGGCAGCGCGGACACATCTTGGGTCCCTCCGCTCGCGGAATTACCAGCTCGCAGCTCAAGCACACCATGGTCGGCGCACGAATCGAGCTGCGATCCGGGGCGATCAAGCGCCAGACCTGCGCCTTGTCGAGCGTCGCACGCGCGACCAACGACAGGAGGCCCGCAAGAATGAAGCAGATTGCGCCGGGCCCGAGCTCGACCACCAGCGATGAGTGGAGTCGAAAATAAGCCACTATCAGGCCCAAGAGAAACACATCGAGCATGGCCCAGACCTGGAGCGCGTTACAGAGCCGGAAAGCCGGTCTTAGCCATCTGGGCCGTCGCCCGAGCCGCAGCGACCAGAGCACTGCGGCCAATGCGCCGAACCGCAGTAATGGAAACGTCAGCACAAATAAGCCGACCATGAGTGCGAGCAGCGGCGCTCGGTCGCGCCAAACGACGTAAATACTCATGGGCAGATAGCTGGTGCGCGTCGCACCGAGCGCTGTGGCAGTTAGGAATGGCGCAGTCCAAGCCGGAATGAGCAGCAGCAGGATCGCCACCGAACAGGCGAATGTCGCCTTCAAACTCTTGCCGGCACTGTGCTCCAGTTGGGTCTTGCAGCGGCCGCATGACACGATATCGCGTCTCTCCACCGGCGGTTGAATCTGCAACAGACCGCAATTGCGGCATTCGACGAAGTGGCGCAAGCCAGGCGCGCCGCTCCGAAGATCGCCTGTATTGCGGTGCAGGTAAGCCGCAGCGTCACTTAATTTCATGCCGGCTCCTGCTGCGCGCCCGGCGCGTCATGGAGCTCGATGCGCGAAATCGTCGGTGCGTGACAGTCCATCAAGCAAATTGCTCCAAGGCGAATTCCCATCGAGGCTGCATGTACAGGTTATTGTGGGGTCGTCAGGACGCCGTTGCGGTTGAATTTCAGCCTCAGTGTACGGGCGATCTGACCGCGCTGCGAGCCGAGCGCACCGGCGGTGTTGGCATAGCGTGGCCATTCTTTAACCGTGCTCATCACTTCGGTGAGGATACTATCCGCCCTGCCGCGCTTAAGTCCTGCCACCTGCGCAACCGCCTTGAAATCTTCGCGGGCAAATTCATCCGTCTTGCCGTTGACGTCATTTGGTGGCGGTTTGTCCACAAACCGGTCGGATTGTAAGCATAGGTCACATCAAACTCCTAAGTCTCTGTTTTGCGCGCCCTTAGGTGTGCGCGAGTGCCCCTTCGTTTGAATTCTGAGGCCGTCCAATCCCCCGATCGGGTGATACATGCGATTGATTGCCTGAGCATATCCTCTCAGCCCTTCTGGGGGAGTTCGCCTATCGGCGAATCGCATTGGGGCACGCGGACATGAGCTCATCGTCTTGAATTCACCTGATAACCCGACGCGTGCCAGCACGGTATTGCGACGTCTCTTTTTTCTAGACCTCGCGGCAGGCCGAGTGTTGTCGGCAAACCCCGATGGGTCAGACTTGCAGGTCATCGTCGAAGAAGGGAGGAAGCTGCCGGATGGGTTGGCTGCAGATGTTGCCGCGGGATTTCTGTATTGGACCAACATGGGCAATCCCAAAGCCAATGACGGCTCGATACTCCGCTCCGATCTCGACGGACGCCACATGAGCACGATCGTCCCGCCGGGCGGCACATTCACGCCCAAGCAACTCACCATCGACCAGGCGCAGCGCAAACTCTACTGGTCGGACCGCGAGGGCATGCGCGTCATGCGAGCCAACTTTGATGGGACGGCGGTCGAGACCTTGGTAGACACGAGTCAAGGTGATACGCGTCCGGGCCACGACGCGAAGAAGTGGTGCGTCGGCATTGCGGTCGATGCTACGGGCGGCAAGATCTACTGGACCCAAAAAGGCGGCGACAATGCCGGAGAGGGCCGCATTTTTCGCGCCGGCATCAATATTCCCACGGGCGAGACGTCAACGAATCGCAAGGACATCGAGGTGCTGTTTGACAGTCTGCCCGAGCCGATCGACCTGGAGCTCGATTTGAATACCCGGATGATGTACTGGACGGACCGCGGCGACCCACCCCGGGGCAACACCGTGAACCGTGCGCCCATGGATTCAGATTCGCAAACCCGCAAGGAGCCCGAGATTCTTATCGGGCACTTAATGGAGGGGATTGGTCTCGCACTTGATCGCAAAGGCGGCCGAATGTTCGTTACCGACCTTGGAGGCTCTGTCTATAGCGCCAATCTCGATGGGTCGAATCAGAAGACGATTCTCATCGCCCAGGGGAACCTGTCTGGAATTGCCTATGTCGAGCTTCCCGGGAGACGGAAGTGAGCACCACTGCAACGAAGTCCAAGCCTGTGCCCGCGCCGAACTCCGACTTCTATGAACTCTATGAGACGTTGGCGCCCGATGAACTCGATACGGTAAAGCGCATACGAGCGTTCATGGAGGCGAAGGTCGCGCCCGTGGTAACGAAATGCTGGATGCAGGACTCCTTTCCCTTTGAGCTCTTGCCGGCGGTGAAGGAGTTGGGGATCGGCGGACTTGGAATGCGTGGATATGGGTGCGCCGGCGGAAGTCTGGCATTGATCGGTTTTGCGCAGATGGAGGCTGCACGCATCGATCCTTCATTCGCGACGTTTCTAGGCGTCCACAACGGTCTCGCGATGGGATCCATCTACATCGATGGATCGGAGGAGCAAAAGCAGAAGTGGCTGCCGCCGATGGCACGCTTTGAAAAGATCGGTTGTTTCGGCCTCACCGAACCACTCGTAGGGTCCGGCGCCTCCGGCGGCCTGACCACGACGGCGAAACGCGAGGGCGATAACTGGATTCTCAACGGGGAGAAGCGCTGGATCGGCAACGCCCCATGGTGCGATGTGGCGATTATCTGGGCCCGAGATTTGGCAGATAATCAGGTCAAGGGATTCATCGTCGAAAACAAGACGGCTCCGGGTTTCAGCGTCGAGAAGATCGAGAACAAGACCGCGCTGAAAATCGTGCAGAACGGGCACATCACGCTGAAAGATGTGCGGGTTTCGGAAGAGAATCGCCTACAAGGCGGCAACGCGTTTCGAGATACCGCCAGGGTGCTGAAAATGACCCGTTACGCCGTCGCCTGGATGGCGACAGGATGCGCGATGGGCGCCTACGAAGCAGCCCTGAAGTACAGTCAGGAGCGGTTGCAGTTCGGCCGGCCGATCGCATCGTTCCAGCTGGTTCAGGATTTGCTCGCGAAGATGATCGCCAACATCACGGCTTCGCAGTGCCTGATTCTGCGTCAGGCACAATTGCATATCGAAGGCAAACTATCGGATGCACACGCGGCATTGGCGAAGGCCTTCGCAACGGCCAAGTGCCGGGAAACGGTCTCCTGGGCGCGCGAGGTGGTCGGCGGCAATGGCATCGTCGCCGACTACAAGGTCGCGCGTTTCTTCGCCGATTGCGAAGCACTCTACTCGTACGAAGGCACGTATCAGATGCAGAACCTGATCATCGGAAAAGCCATAACCGGCATCAGCGCGTTCATCTAGTAGGAGAGTGAACTTGCCACCGGCCCCGATCGAGTCCCTGGCGGCAACGCCGACACTCGCCAATGTCCTGTATGAGAAGAAGGGCGCGATCGCCTATGTGACCGTCAATCGGCCGAAGGTGCTCAATGCCCTGAACACACCAACCTGGGCAGATCTGAAAACCGCCTTTGAGGACGCTCAGGCGGATGCGACGGTCCGCGGGGTCATCCTGACGGGTGCCGGCAACAAGGCGTTCATAGCGGGCGCCGACATTGGCGAGCTTGCCCACGCGACACCGATTGGCGCGGAGCGAGCCAGCCGACTCGGCCAAGGAGTCCTCGACGTCGTGGAAAACCTCGGTAAACCGGTGATCGCCGCGGTCAACGGCTTTGCGCTCGGTGGTGGATGCGAGGCGGCGATGGCTTGCACCTTCAGGATCGCTGTGGAGAGCGCAAGTTTTGGCCAACCCGAGGTCAGCCTGGGGCTCATTCCCGGCGGTGGCGGAACGCAACGCCTGCCGCGGCTGGTCGGAAAAGGTCGGGCCTTGCAGCTCATTCTCTCGGGCGACATCATCGCCGCGCCTGAGGCGTATCGTATCGGGCTGGTCAATGAAGTTGTTCCGGCCGCGGATCTGATCTCGCGCGCCGAGGCAATCTTGCACAAGATCGCTGCCAACGCTCCAGTTGCTACAAGGCTCGCCCTTGAGGCAGTAAACAAGGGACTCGCAACGAGCCAGAGCCAGGGCCTGCGGCTCGAAGCAGCTTACTTCGGCCTTTGTGCCGCAACCGAAGACAAACTGGAGGGCACGTCGGCCTTCCTGCAAAAGCGTGCGCCACAGTTCCGCGGATGCTGAGCCATCCAACCGCGCTTGACGTTTGAGGAGGCGTCCGTGGGAAGCGAAAACATTTTTTCAGGACTCAAGGTGGTCGATCTCGCGAGCTTTATCGCGGGCCCGAGCGCGGCCGTGATTTTGTCGGATTTTGGCGCCGACGTGATAAAGGTGGAACCGCCTAGCGGGGATACCTGGAGAATGGCGCACCGGTTTCCGCCACAGCCGCAAGCGAAGGAGCCTTATCAGTGGCATCTGGCCAACCGAAACAAACGCGGAATCACGCTCGATCTTAAATCTCCTACGGCACGCCAAGTTCTCGAGCGGCTGGTGAAGTGGGCGGACGTGCTCATCGTCAATACACCCCATCCCGCGCGCACGCGCCTGAGCCTCGAATATTTGGACGTAATGCAACTGAATCCGCGCCTTATCTATGCGGATCTGACCGGCTTCGGCGAGAAAGGTCCCGATGCCGATCTCCCTGGATTCGACATCACTGCCTACTGGGCGCGAAGCGGCTTGCTCTCGATGACGCGCGATGCGGGCGCGCCTCCGACCTGGCCGGTGGCGGGCAGCGGTGACAACGCAACGGCGGTCGGCCTGTATTCCGCGATTGTGACCGCATTGTACCGTCGCGAGCGCACAGGCAAGGGATCCTATGTGACCACCTCGCTGCTTGCAGAAGGGGTCTGGTCGGCGAGCGTATCCATTCAGGCGGCATTATGCGGCGCGAGTTTCTTTGGGCTGCACGATCGAGCTCATCCAGCAAATGCGGCCTTGAATGTGTATCGCGCCTCTGATGGCACTTGGTTCGTTCTGATCGTCACCCCTGACAAATTGGCCGCGGTGGCCAAGGCCATCGGGCGCGCCGATTTGCTCAAGGATCCACGATTCACCGATCCGGCAAGTCTCGTGCAGAACATGCCCCAGCTCGCAGAGATTCTCGATAAACACTTCAGCTCGCAGCCCATGACCCACTGGTACGAAGTCTTTAGCGGCGTTCATGTCACTTTTGGCGCCGTGCATGGACCGGAGGAGGTGATCTCCGATCCGCAGCTTAAATTGAATGACATCGTCGTTCCGCTCGAAGGTGCGGGCGGTGCCGTAACCTCGACGATTAGTAGTCCCATCCAGATACACGGCATTAGCAAGGTTTCCGCGAAGCGGGCGCCGGCGCTGGGCGAACACAACCAAGAAGTTCTCGAGGAACTCGGGTTCGGCGCAAGCGAGATCGAGGGCTTGCGCGCCACCGCCGTCGCCCCACAATCAAAGCCATCAAGAGCCGGAGTGTAATCTTCACATTCGGTGCGCCGGCCCGGCGGCGCTGCCGATCATATACCCGCTGCGGCGCGCTGCTTGAGCAACGCGATGAGCACCGAGTTCTCCGCGTGAGCAAGCTCATCAACACTACGTCCTCCAGCCTCCTTCAGCACGGCCTCGACGACGATTTGCTTGAGTTCGGGAGTTATTTCCGGCGTGCCGAGAGTATTCATCATGGCCGCGAGCGGATCCATCAGGTGTTCCATGAAATGTTGGATGCCGCCCTGCCCGCCGCCGACGTGCCACTGAAGACTCGGGCCCATGACGCCCCAACGGATACCGGGTCCATAGCACACGGCGACGTCGGCATCCGCTACGCTCAGCACGCCTTGCTGCACGAGGTATAGAACCTCCTTGTAGAGCGCTGCCTGAAAACGGTTTGCGACGTGGCCCGGAAGCGCTTTGTGCAGTCGCACCGGCTTCTTGCCGATGTCGGCGTAGAAGGCGATTGCGCGCTCAATCGTGTCCTCCGAGGTCTTCGCCCCGCCCACGATCTCGACCAAGGGAACTACATGCGGCGGATTGAACGGGTGACCGATTACGCAGCGCTCGGGTCGTTTGCAGCCAGATTGGATTACGTCCATGGTGATCCCGGAAGAGCTCGACGCGATCACTGAATTCGGTGGCGTCGCCTCGTCCATTTGCGCGAACAGCTTGATCTTGAAATCGGGCCGCTCGGGTGCGTTCTCCTGCACCCAGTCGGCTTCCGCGAGGGCACCCCTCATGTCGGCGCTGAAAGTCAGCCGCTCACGCGAGGCGCCTGGCGATAGGCCGACTTGCGTGAGCAACGGCCACGCTTCATCGACGTATTTGCGCAGGTTTGCCTCTGACTGCGGTCCGGGATCAGTCGCAACCACGTCGAATCCGCGTGACAGATAGTATGCAGCCCAACTTGCGCCGATTACTCCGGTACCCACGATTGCAATCCGACGCACAGATTGAGACATGATTGGCAAACCCCTTCGGTCACACAGACCGTCATCCTCCGCAATGAGACACGCGACAGGTATCCCCTTTAAGGGGGAGAGACGCCTGGTCGTGCAGCGCGGCCTAGGACGGGTATGACCCATGCGACCCATGGCAGGTCTCCGGGGTGTTCCGTGGTTCGCAAAACAGGATGGTCGGGACACCGGGGTCGATAGCGGTGAATTCCAAGACGGCCGAATCGTACTGGTTGGCCGGGACACCTGAGAGACAAGTCCATCCTGGTGAGGGCCATGTGCTTCGACATCAAGCCGGATCCACACCAATACGAGGAGCCTAACGACATGGGAGCGCTAGTAGATCGCTAACTAGGCGATACTGGAGAACCCGTAGTCTTGAGCCTCGGGGCCGGATTCGTCGGCGGCCCTTCATTCTTTGATCCACAGCGGGCTTCTCCATGCTGCGAGTGCATTGAGAAAAACACTCAACCTCGAAGGCAGGAATTTCCGATTCGAGTACACCGCGAAAACGGGAATCTCGGCGGAAGCCCACCTCGGTAGCAACCGCACCAGCGTACCACGCGCAACTTCTTCATCGCAGTAGGTTGACGGCAGCAATCCAATCCCATGACCCCGGGATACGAAGGCGCTTACCGAATTGAAGTCGCGGCTCGAAATCGGCCCTGAAACACGGACGCGTGCCTTTTTTCTACCACTGATCAGATCCCAGTCGGTCTCGTTGTTCCTGGCATTGAGCATCACACACTCGTGCAGCTTGAGGTCCGCAGGCTCGACAGGAAGCTTTCGGCCCTTCAGGTATTCGACGGCAGATGATCGCAAGGTCGTCGATCTTGGCGTGCTGACGCTAACTAGAGTCGTACCCAACAGCTCGTTGGCGCAAATAAAGTTGCTGTTCCTGCCTACCAACCTGACACCCGGTATCGAGCTCTCCGACGACCCGCTGCCGAGCGTGCGCTCTGCCGCCTATGGCGTCTCATTCGGAAGGCGCAGCCAGTAGCTGTCTGCACGCTCGACAAACCGGGTAAATCACCACGATAGATTAGCAGAGGGA
>Ga0302319_10004726_pt1 | contig 27843 bp, 22 predicted proteins | sample Bog_T0_2_FD_203319 | JGI IMG/M metagenome (GOLD analysis project Ga0302319, IMG submission 203319) | Peat permafrost microbial communities from Stordalen Mire near Abisko, Sweden - Bog_T0_2 | ecosystem: Environmental > Terrestrial > Soil > Wetlands > Peat | place: Sweden: Abisko, Stordalen Mire... | reverse complement strand
TTCACGTGAAAAGACGTGGCGCCCGCCCGCAATGCCAGATCACGCTGCTCGGAGCGACGTCCTATGACGTCGATGACGCGAGGATCGAAGAGTCTCACCATGTGAGCACTGAGCAAGGCAATCGTGCCGTCACCCACTACCGCGACGCGCGCGCGCGGTGCGAGAGGAAATCGACTCAGGGCTCGCCACACAACGGCCATTGGTTCGATGAGCACGGCGTCGTCGAGCGACACGTCGGTGCCAATTGCGTGCACGAGTCGCGTGGGCACGCTGATCAAGTCAGCGAGGGCCCCCGGTCGAGTAAAGCCAATCTCGTCGTAGGTCGCACAAAGATTGGTCGCGCCGCGCCGACAGCAGTCGCACACCCCGCACGGCACGACGCCTTCGACGACCACCCGAGTTCCCGGTGGTCCAATGCCCTCCGCCGGCTCGAGGAGTTGGCCCACCCATTCGTGCCCGAGCACGAGCGGATAGCGAACGTACGTCGGGTCAATGGTGGCGTCGATCAATTCCAAATCGGTGCCGCATACGCCCGCGAGCAGTGGCGTCACTATCGTTTCGTCAGCGACCCTCGAAGGCGTGGGCCAGTCACGAACACTCGCCTCGTTCGCACCGGCGACGACGAAGGCTCTCACGAGGGGCTCTTGGCCCGAGCTCCGCCCAACATCGCGGTGAGTCGATCCGCGTGTTCTCGAACGGTGATGCCGAGTTGTCGTACCTCACGAAGTGGCACATCTACCTTGAGTCCCGTGACACTCAACGCGCCGACGCACAATCGCTGATGATCAAAGATCGCCGCCCCGACGCAAAAGACGCCTTCAGCCTCTTCCTCGTCGTCGAGGGCGTAGCCTTCACCGCGCACACGTTCGAGCTCGCGCAACAGAGCATCGACATCCGTCAGGGTCTTTGGCGTATGGCGAGCCATTCCCGCCTCACCCACTAAGCGGCGAACTTCCTCGTCACCGAGATACGCGAGGATCGCCTTGCCCGCGGCGGTCGCGTGCGGCTCTTCACGCTGGCCCAGTGGTGCGTGGAAGCGAATGGACCCTTCGCCATCGATACGTTCGAGGAAGACTGGATAGCCTGCTTCGTTCATGGCGAGACGAGCGGTCATGCCCGTCACCGAGGACAACTCGCGCAAGGTCGGCAGTCCCAGCTCGGCGATGGAGGTTTGTTGCCCGACGAGATCACCCAAACGCAAGAGATTGAGTCCAAGGACGTAACGCGGTCCGGGTTCAATGGCTCGAAGAAGTCCCGCGACAGCGAGGGTTCGCGCGAGGGCGAGGGCGGTGCTCTTGGCGACGCCCAAACGCTCACCAATCTCCGTCACGCTTAAGCCTTTGGCCCCGTGCTTCGCGATTTCGTCCAACAAAAACGCCGCGCGCGCTACCGACTGGACTTGGTAACGATGGTCACCCAGGATCTTGGTGGTGTTCGGCACGACAAAACAATAGACGGAAAATTAACACGACTGTCGATTTCACGCTTGACCGGGGCCAGAATGAGTGCTTGAATCCGTCTATCAATACCGATACCCGTTTTGTAGAGCCGAACAGGATCGCGCGCGTGCAGCCTCGAGCCGCCGGCGCGAAAGAGAAAGTGGCGACCATTCGCCTACGTCACGGTTCGTCGCCGCTGGTGTTGAGTACCCCGGGATCGGTCAATTGGCGAAGCGGTGGGTTATCTGACCCTATCGACATCACCGCAGCGAGCGACGCCGTCTGGACGGTCGATACCGAAAGCGGCAATGCGCTCGTCACCACCGAGGTCGAAGCTCCTCGACTACTACATGACTTTCGGGTCAACGAACTCGGTTGGGAGCTCATCGCCGTACCCTGGTTCGATGCAGGTGCGATGCTTGAAGCCGTCTGCGCGTTCGCGAACGTGCCGCCATCGGAACTCTTAAGCGACCGCGACGACGTTGGCACCAACGTCCGCGACGAACTCGTGGCAATTCGAATGTCGTTGAACAGTGCCGAACGCGATGAGCTCCGCGACCTTGGGATGCTCGTCGGCGCCGCACTTGGTGAGGGCATTGACGCGTGGCGCCCAGGGGTCAGCACCGATTTCAACACTGCGGCCGTCATCAGCGCGTACCTCGAAGCGCGTGGCGCGAAGGCCGTGTGTTTGATCGTCGGAGGTGACGAGCGCCTACGATCCTTTCGTCATCCACTCGCTACCGGTGCCGTCGTACGTGATGCCATCATGGCTGTCGTCGTCGCTCGCAGAGCCGGGATGCACGTCGCCGCGACACGCGTGTGCGTGCGACGCGCCGATGACGAGATCGTCACCATCATGCGAGCGCTGAACCCCATCAACGACGCGGTGCTCGAAGCGTCCAAGTCAGGCGGGACCTGGGGCGAGAGCATGCAAGCGCTCGCCAAAGCGTACGAGATGGCGGGTCGAAAGGACCAGTGGCGCGAGCACTTCCAGGGCGGTCCCATTGGTTTCGAACAACGAGAATTCGAACTGGCGCCCACGCAAAGTGACTCGCCCTTCTGGTATCTGGCCCGAGAAGTCGATACCGCCGTTGCTTGGAACCCGAGCTTGCGCGGCGGAGCGAAGATTGAAGAAACGTACCTCATCGGCTCGGAGCTGGAATTACTCAGCGTGACCCCTCACTGGCCGCTCCTCCAAAGTCCTGACGGCACGCAGCGAAGTGCACTGCGCGTGTTGGCATGATGCGAAAGAAAGGTTCACGATGAGCAACGGTTCGGGCAGTCCCCGAGGTTCAGCGGCGCTGTCGCGACACCTCGGTTCCAGTAGTGAAGTCGTACGCGAAAGTACAGCTAGATTCCCTGATGGAGCGCACTTTCGAATCGAAATTCCGAGCGTCGAGAATCCCGAAGCCCTTCGCGCTGTCGTGCACGAAGGACACGAGCGCAAGGTACCGATTCACCGCGCGTCTCAAGGTAGCGGCGCGATGCTGCTCTCCAACGAAGACCTGCGAGAGATGGCCCGCATCGGCGCTGACGAAGGGATAGAGGTAAATCTCTTCGTGGGTCCGCGTGAAGAATATGGCGTCGGAGGCGCAGTGCGAAGCCCCGAAGGACTCCTCTTCTCGGGGCGTTTACGAGGTTTCCACCAACTTCGCTACGCCATTGAAGACATCGAGCGCGCCGTCGACGCGGGGATTCGTGGTTTCTTGATCGCCGACGCTGGACTACTCGAGATACTTTCGACGATGGTCAGTGCCGGCGAACTCCCCGCCAGCATCGTGTGGAAGGTGTCAGCGGTGATCGCTCCTTCCAATCCGGTGACGTTTCGCCAACTCGTCGGCCTCGGCGGCACAACAATCAACGTGCCCAGTGACATCACGCTGCACGAACTCGCCGAGATACGTACCCTCAGCGATGCGCCCATCGACTTGTACCTTGAGTCACCTGATGCCATGGGTGGCGTCGTCCGCGGTCACGAAATCGCCGAGATTGCGCTCGTCGCAGCACCGTTGTACGCGAAGTTCGGACTACGCAATGCGCGCCCCGTCTATCCGGCGGGCATCCAGTTGAGCGCCGACGTCCTCGGAAACGTGCGCGAGAAAGTTCGACGCGCCCAACTCGCCCTCGAGTGGCTCGATCTGTCGACGCTCGACCTGACGATCTCCAAACCGGGAGCTGAAGGCATAGGAGTTCCCGAGCCGTGAACTTGCGCAGCGACCACTGGATCAAGGGTGACGACGAAGTCGCCCTCGACAGTCGTGTCGCTCTTCGCATGGCGGGTGCAGACGTGAGCGCCGAAGGGAATCGGCCAATCATCGGCATCGCTAATTCCTCGAGCGACCTCAACCCGTGCAACCAACCCCTCGCCGCGCTCGTCGCACCACTCAAAGAGAGCATCGCGAACGCCGGCGGCGTCGCCCTGGAATTTCCGGTGATGTCCCTCGGCGAAGACCTCATGAAACCCACCGCGATGTTGTATCGAAACTTGCTCGCAATGGAGCTTGAGGAATCGATTCGAAGCCAACCACTCGACGCGGTCATCATCCTTGCGGGTTGCGATAAGTCGGTGCCCGGCGCGCTGATGGGCGCCTTCAGCACCAATGTTCCTGTCCTGCTCATGGTCGCCGGACCGCGACCGACCGCGACCTTCGAAGGAAAGAGGATCGGGACCGGAACTGATTTGTGGCGACTCTGGGATCAGCGACGCTCGGGGGAACTCTCCGATGAACGTTGGGCGGCGCTGGAAAAAGCGTTGACGCTCGGTAAAGGCACGTGCAACACCATGGGTACCGCCTCATCCATGGGCGCCATCTGTGAGGCACTCGGACTCGCCTTCCCCGGTTCGACGTCAATTCCCGCCGGTGATCCTCGCCACGACGCCATTGCCCGCCTTCTCGGCCAGCGATGTGTTGAGCTCGTACGTGACGAGAACGGCGCCTCGAATCAAGTGACACCCGGACACCTGCGAAACGCTCTGATTACATTGTGCGCGATTGGGGGATCCACCAACGCCGTCATCCACCTCACCGCGATGGCTCGGCGACTCGGTCACGACGTTCGTCTCGACGAACTCGACCAACTCTCACGGACCACCCCGGTGCTCGTCGACGTCGAACCTTCGGGTACGGCGTTGATGCAAGACCTTGATGACGCGGGAGGGTTACCAACACTTTTTCGTGAACTCGGTGAACGGCTCGACCCCGAGACCATCTTGGCGAACGGTGCCACGATGAAAGAGACGCAGTCACTCGCCCGTAGCGCCAACGGCGTGGTGAGGTCGTTGAGCGATCCCGTCGACGCGGCGGGCGCCTTTCGAGTCGTCTCGGGCAACCTCGCTCCCGACGGAGCGTTGATCAAGCGCTCGGCCGCGAGCGAGTCACTACTCTCACACCGGGGACCCGCCTACGTCATTGCGAGTCACGACGAATTGGCCCAGCGCACGGGGCCGGACTCGCACTGCCCCGAGGACGCGGTGTTGGTCTTTGCCGGCGTTGGCCCGGTCGGCGGACCCGGAATGCCCGAATGGGGCATGATCCCAATTCCCGAACCATTGCTCGCACGCGGGGTCACCGACATGGTGCGCGTCACGGACGCTCGAATGAGCGGTACCAGTTACGGCACGGTGTTCCTGCACGTCGCGCCCGAAGCCGCCATTGGCGGAGCGCTCGGACTCGTGCGCGACGGCGACATGGTGCGCGTCGATGCGGATGCGGGCCTGCTCGAACTCGAGGTCTCGAGCGACGAACTCTCCTCGCGCGTTTCGAACGTGCCCACACGAAGGGCAAGCGCACGAGGATTCACCGAGTTCTATCGTCAGCACGTCAGTCAAGCCCCCGAGGGCTGCGACTTTGATTTTTTGGTTCAACCGCGCGGTCACGCACCGCGACTTGTTGAGCCTGTCGTAGGAAGGTCTTGAGAAGTGAGAGCTTCACGAGAGGAGAGGTTCAGGGTGAACTTCGATCAAGTAGTAGGAGGACAGACTTGAAACGGATACGATCCAGGGGAATCGGAGTGGTTGCCGCCGCTCTGATGCTGGCGGGGACGTTCTACGCCGCCGTGCCAGCCTCCGCCAGCGCGAAGATTTCACTCGTGCTCTGGCAGAATTACGGCACCGAACAAAACGCCGTCGCGACGACGAACCTCATCAAGGCGTTCGAGAAGTTGAATCCGAACATCACGATCAAGGATGTCGCCCAGCCCGGCACCAACTATTTCCAGTTATTGCAGTCAGCCGCTATCTCGGGCAATGGTCCCGACCTTGCAGTGATGTGGACGGGAATCTATGACCTCCAGTATTCGAGCTTCCTCGAAAACTTGAAGGGCAATGTACCCGCCGCGGATTTGGCAAAGATGGAGAACCTGCAGTGGGAAGCCCCGAACTACGACACGTCCAAGGGTGAGTACGTGATGCCACTTGAGACGCAGTTCTACATTGGCTTCTACAACAAGAAGCTCTTCAAGGAAGCGGGCATTACATCAGTGCCAACCGACTGGGCACAGCTCTTCGCTGACTCAAAGTTACTGAAGGCTAAGGGCATCCAGCCCCTCGTCTACGGCAACGGCGGCCAGGCCATCAGCACGGAGTTCTACCCCTGGTACGACATGAGCTACATGATGATCGGTGCTCACAGTCTTTCTCAGTGGAAGGGTCTCTACGACGGCTCCATCCCGTGGACGTCCCCGACGAACGTCGCGCAGTTGAAGAATTGGGCAACTCTCGAAAAGGACGGCTATACCAACTCTGACGTGTTGACGAACACCGCCAACATCCAGCAGTTCGAAAAGGGCAAGGCGGCGATGTTGGTCGACGGCACGTGGGACACAGCCGACTACACCAAGGCCATGGGTTCGAACGTCGCAGCGTTCGTACCACCTTTCTCCACTACTCCCATCAAGGGTGTCGTCGACTTTGCCGGTGACGGATTCTCGGTGACGAAGTACTCGAAGAACAAGGCGGCTGCATTCAAGTTCCTCGACTTCTTGTCTACGACCGAGGCCGGCAACATCATCAACGCCGCAGGACTCATCCCGGACATCAAGGGTCTTACGACGACGAACCCGGTCAACCAGGAAATGTTGGACTTCGTCACCAAGGACCACTACACGGTGTATCCGATGATGGACAACTTCGTCCAAGTGAACGTTGGTAACGCGGCGGACAAAGTCCTGCCCGCGGTGCTGGCGAACCAGCAGTCAGCAATCTCGGCGCTGGAAAACATGCAACAAGCGTGGCAGCAACTGCCAGCAAATCAACGCAGTCCATCGGCCTACGCAGGCTAAGACGCGCTACGCGATTGTCCCACCCGGCGACGGGTGGGACAATCGCTGTAACACCCTCAACGAGAACGACGGAACTAGATGAGTGTCATAACGGCCACTACGAAACAGAACGCGGGACCGTGGATGACGCTTCGTCGACGACGCCAGTTCGCAGGATTCTTGTTCACGTTGCCAGCACTTGCCCTCGTCATTGGCTTTATTGGGATCCCGATTGGCCAAGCGATCTATTACTCCTTCACGTCCTGGAACGGCCTCACTTCACAGTGGATTGGTCCTTCAACGTGGAGTCAGGCATTCCATAACTCGAATCTTTGGACGGCACTCCAGAACAATGCACTCTTATTGCTCTCGGTGCCCTTCGCGCTGGGACTGCCGTTGTGCATTGCAGTGCTGCTGCATCAGCGAGTTGCGGGGTGGAAAGTCTTTCGCTCCATTTACTTCATGCCCACGGCGATCTCCTGGGTGGTGCTCGGGCTCGTGGCGGAACGCTTCTTCGCGTACCAGGGCACTCTTAATTCAATTATTCACTTCTTCGGGTTCTCGCACACCAACACGAACATGTTGGGCTACGAGTCCACCGCGCTGAGTGCCCTCGGCATCACGTTCGTCTTCACCATGATCGGCACCAACACCATGTTGTTCTTGACCGGGCTCGCCACACTCGATCCCACGCTCGAAGAAGCCGCACGCATCGACGGCGCGGGTCGCTGGAGAATTTTTCGCAGCATCACCCTTCCTCACCTGAGCCGTTTCATTCAGTTGGCCTTCGTCATGACCGTGATTGCACTCTTCTCAGCCCTCTTCAGTCTCATCTTCGTCATGACCGGCGGCGGACCGGGATACGCAACGACCACCATGGAGTTCCTCATCTACCAAACGGGTTTTAACCAGGGCGACTTCGGTACCGCCGCGCTCTACGGAATCATCTTGTTCGTACTCACCGCCATCGTCGGCATCGTGCAACTGCGACTGATCGGATCGGACGAATGACCACGCTCGCTACCCCTCCTCAAGAATCCGAGCGCGAAGAAGCCCCACCCGCGCCCCCTTCGCAAGCGAGGCGCCACGTGGGTCGCTGGATCCTCTTTGGGATGATGCTCTGCGTCGCGGTCATAATGCTCTACCCCTTCTGGGTCATGATCATCACGAGTCTCAAGTCCGAGACGCAGTTCCTCTCGGGCGGCGGATTCTCGTGGCTCAGTTGGAAGACTCTCACGGACAACATTCCGATATTCCAAGAAGTCCTTAGCTCGACCATCGTTTGTTCGGCGTCAATCTTCGTGATTCTCTGTGTCGGGCTTCCCGCGGGTTTCGCGTTCTCGAAGTTGCGTTTCCGCGCGTCGACGACCATCTTCTTAGGTCTCGTGAGCGCGATGATGGTGCCTCTGCAGGCGATCCTCATGCCAGAGTTCGTCAACGTCACCAAGCTCGGGCTCACGGGAGGTTACTTCGGCGCCATCTTGGTCTACGCCGCACTCGGCACGCCCTTTTCCACGTTTCTCTTCACGACCTATTTTCGTGGAGTCCCCGATGAACTCATCGAGGCGGGTATCGTCGACGGACTCGGGTACGTCGGTGTGCTCGGGCGACTCGTCGTTCCCATCGCCGTGCCCGCGATCGCGACCGTCACGGTCCTTCAATTCATTCAGATCTGGGACGACTTACTCGTCGGACTCCTCTTCATTCAAAACACGTCCGAGCGTCCCATCACGGTCGGACTCGCCGTGCTCGCCGCTGGTCGCACGACGTCGATACCCGCGTTGATGGCGGGTTCGCTCGTGAGCGCACTTCCGGCGATGCTCGTCTACCTCGGTTTCCAGCGCTATCTCGTCAAGGGCCTCACGATGGGCATCGACCGATGAACATGACGCTACGAACTGAATCAACATCAAGGAGCACGAACTAATGGCCGAAATCATCTTCGACGGCGTCACTAAGATCTTTGGTGACGACATTCGAGCCGTCGACGATCTGTCGCTCGCGATCGCCGAAGGCGAGTTCATGGTCTTCGTCGGCCCGTCGGGTTGCGGCAAGACCACGGCCCTGCGGATGCTCGCCGGTCTCGAGGACATCACGTCGGGCTCACTTTCCATCGGCGGCAGAATCGTGAACAACGTTCTGCCCAAGCATCGCGACGTCGCCATGGTGTTTCAGAATTACGCACTGTACCCACACATGTCGGTCGAGAGGAACATAGGCTTCGCGCTCAAGATCCGCGGTGATTCGAAGGACGAGATAAAGCGAAAGGTGGACGAGGCGGCGACGATCCTGCACCTCAATGACTTCTTAGACCGCCGCCCCAAGGCCCTCTCGGGAGGACAGCGCCAGCGCGTCGCCATGGGTCGAGCCATCGTTCGAAACCCCCAGGCGTTCTTGATGGATGAGCCGCTTTCGAACCTCGATGCCAAACTTCGCGTTGAAATGCGCCTGGAGATCGCCCGTATCCAGCGCCTCCTCGGTGTCGCGACTGTGTACGTCACGCACGACCAAGTCGAAGCGATGACGATGGGTGACCGTGTCGCGGTGATGCGCGAAGGGAAACTCCAGCAAGTCGATACGCCCCAGGATCTTTACGACCGTCCCGCCAATGAGTTCGTCGCCGGTTTCATGGGTTCACCGCCCATGAACCTCATTCGTTGCCACGCCAGTGCCGGCAATGATCGTGTCGCCGTACATTTTGGACACCAAGTCATCGAACTGCCGTGGAACTACACATCCTCACACGCGCTTCCCGAATCGGGTCTGGAAGTCGTCGTGGGCGTTCGACCAGAGGACGTCCTTATCGTCGATGGCGCGAGCACCAATACCTTAGAGACGCGCGTCGAACGTCGCGAAGCGCTCGGCGCGGAGATCCTCGTGCATCTGTCGCTCCTCGACACGACGACGTCGTCAACCAGCGATGGAGAGCTCTCGCGACCGGTTTCATTGGTCGCGAAGATGGGACCCCGAACGAAGGTCAGCGTGGGCGACATCCTTTACGTCCAACTTTCGCCTGAACACGCACACTTCTTCGACGCAACGAACGGGGATTCGTTGCGCACGCGACCATGACGCCTCGACGCCGCACTCGATACCTGGACCGCTCGGCCGGGAGCGAGCACTGATGGCTCGAGTGCAAAGCCTCAATCCTGCGACCGGCGACACCGTCGAACTCGACATCAATGAGTCCTCACCCGACGAGGTTCGGTCACTCTGCGAGGCGGCGTCAGTATGTGCACCCATCTTTGCGCAACAACTCCTCTCGTCGCGCGCTGAACTGCTCGATGCGATGGCGAGTGAACTCGAGAAGGGTGCGACATCGTTGGTGGAAACGGCGATGCGTGAAACCGCGCTGCCCCAGGGACGCCTCGAGGGAGAACTTCGCCGGACCGCGTTTCAATTTCGATTCTTCGCTCAGGTCGTGCTCGATGGCGCGTTCTTGCACGTGAGCATCGACCACGCGGGCGACTCGCCCATGGGACCTCTCCCCGATCTTCGTCGCATGCGTATTCCTCTTGGGCCCGTCGCCGTGTTTGGGAGTTCGAACTTCCCCTTCGCCTTCTCCGTACCAGGCGGCGACACCGCTTCGGCACTCGCAGCGGGATGTCCCGTCGTCATCAAGGCCCATCCCGCACACCCCGCGACGAGCCTCGCCGCCTTCGAGGCACTGACGCGTGCGGCAGCGTCGAAAAACGCGCCCGAGGGTCTGCTCGGCTTGGTCTTTGGTCTCGACGCCGGTGTCGCACTTGTCGATGACCCTGCGATTACTGCGGTGGGCTTCACCGGTTCGGTGCGCGCTGGTGTGACGCTGTGGCGACAAGCCAACGCGAGAGCGACGCCAATCCCTTTCTTTGGTGAACTCGGCTCGGCGAACCCACTCGTCGTCACCAATGCCGCCCTCGATCGAGCTCAGGAAATTGGGGCTGGAATCGCGGGATCCATGACACTGGGTGTTGGACAGTTCTGTACCAAACCGGGACTCATTTTCGTGCCCACTGGATCAAGGGGCGATGAACTCGTCCACGAGCTCGCTGCGTCGCTCGACAAGCTCGACTCGATGACCATGCTGAGCCCAGGTATTGCCCAGCACTTTCGCGAGGGGGTCGACGCGATGGCGAACATCTCGGGGGTGCGACACCTCGTGGGCGAGAACAAAGAACAGGGCACGTCGTCTTCGGCGCAACTCTTCGAGGTAACCACCCTCGGTTTCCTCGATCCGTCGTCGGCTGACCTTGGTGAGGAATGTTTCGGTCCGGTCGCGCTCGTGGTGCGCTACGAGTCATCCGATGACCTCGAACACGCCCTCGATCACGTTGCACCCGCGTTGACGTTCAGTGCATTCCTCGCGGACAACGACAAGGACGGCTCGTGGCTCCTCGCCTACGGTCAGCGCCACGCCGGGCGGGTCATCGTGAACCAGTTCCCCACTGGGGTTGGCGTCAGTTGGTCAATGCAACATGGCGGGCCGTGGCCCGCGACGACAGCGCCTGCCGCGACGTCAGTGGGCGCGAGTGGCATCGATCGTTGGCTTCGCCCGGTCACCTTTCAAGGGGTGCCCAGCGATGTACTAACTCTTGCGTTGCGCGATGACAATCCTCTCGGCATCCCTCAGCGCGTTAACGGTCAACTCTCAACGAAGCACTAGCTCGACGACGCGGCAACCCACTCAATCGCTTGCAATGCTTCGCTCGGAGTCCAACCACCCTTGTAGACAGCCTTTTTGTAGATGTTGCTCTTGTAACCCATGAATGTCGCGAGAACCTTCGAAAGCGAACCGGTAAAGGCTGGTTTCGTGCCACTGACGAAGCGAACTTGCTGGGCTGGGTCGATGACCCAAAAACCATCAGAATGATTGATGTCGTACGTCAACTTCTCGTGGGGCGCCATCCAGTCAGTGGCCGGAGGTGAACTCTGTGGTACCACCTGAACGGACCAACCGAAGAACTTCTCGACGACAAGCAAGTTGGCGTTGACGTCCCCCGTACCCACGGTCCCGTTCATACCACTCGAGGGAGTCGCGCCCTTGGGAAGATGCGGCGTCGTCGTCGAGCCCTGCTCAACCCACAGTTGGAAATCGGCGCCAATGAGCTTGGCGTACGCCTTCACCCTCGCCAATGTGTCACGGTAGGGATCGACGTCCAGAGCCACGATCTCGACGTTGCGGAGCTTGTCCTTCGTGACGAAGGCTTGAAGTTGCAAAAGATTCCCAGTCGTGAAGGGACATGTGTCGCTGCAGAGAGTCAAGTACGGCACTACGAATACCGTCTTTCCCTTCTGGGCGCCAAGCGTCTCGGGCGTACCATCCTGATTTTCGAATTTCGCGTTGACTACTGCAGACGTCATCGCGGTGGTGGTCGCCGCTCCTACCGACTCAGGTGGTTGGATCGGCGCGGCCGCGAACACCGCCGCGGGTAGTGCCACGACCGAAAGAGCGACGGCCGTAACGACCATTGCGCGAAACGAAGAGACAGAAAATTTCATGACGCTCCCTTGTAAACTACAATCTGTAGTATTTACATTACTACTCGTAGTAGTAGAAGTGTCAAGCCAACGCCGATGTGGGCTGGCACATTACGATGAGACGATTACGCGCGAAGGGTGTCAGGCAAACTTGTGAAGCTAGGGGACCTCGAACGAGAGGTGATGGAGATCTTGTGGGATGAACCTTCCGTCGCGTTCAGCGTCCGTGACGTCAACGCTCATTTCCCAAACCACGCGTACACGACGATTCTGACGGTGTTGAGTCGACTCTCGAAGAAGGGCTTCGTAGTGGAGACCAAGGCGGGTCGGATCAACACATTTCACGCCACCGCGTCACGGGAGGACTACATCACCGGGATGATCATGGAGGCCCTCTCGAGCACCGACGACCGCCAAGCGGTGCTCGCACGATTTGCCCAATCGCTCCCGGCGAGTGACAAGAGCTTCTTTCGCAAGATCTTTACTCGAGGTGCGCACTAATGTCGACGGTTTGTTTGGCGCTGATCGTCAGCGTGTCCGGCCTCGCGATTTTGCCAGAACTGCTCCATCCTTCTACATTCTTTGACAAGAATCCTCGGGCGGGTCTCGTCGTTTGGGTGACAATCGGGACAATGGGCTGGCTGAGTGCCATCACATTCTTTCTTGCCGTAGGTCTTGGCACTTCCGGTGGCTCACTGCTTTCGACCTTGGTGGAATTTATTCGACACTTTGGCGACGGACATCCCTTGCGGGGTCTGGGCGTCAGCGAAGTCGTGGGACTTTCTGTGGCGTTTGATATTACGGCGCTACTCGTCGGAGGCGTCATCGTTGCCACCTTCAAGATCTGGAAGTTACGTCATCAGCAACGCACGGTACTCGACCTTGTCGCGTCCAACGAGACGGTCGAAGGGAACGTCACCGTGCTCGATCACGTGCAACCACTCGCCTATTTCTTGCCCGGCGACGGGGGGCGAGTTGTCTTGAGCACCGGTGCCCTCGAGGTCTTAACAGCGAACGAGGTCGGTGCGGTCATCTTTCACGAACACGGACACCGTCACGGTCGCCACGGAGCCCTGCTCGTTCCGCTGCAGGCACTCTCACCCTTCGTGTCGTTCTTGCCCCTGGCGCGCCACGCACCGTCAGTCATTCGAACGTATTTGGAAATGGCAGCTGACGATTTTGCACGCCAACGCGGGGACAGCGTCGCGCTACGCTCAGCCCTTGAGAAATCGCCCCTTTTTCACCAACCGCCGCTGGGGGCCTTGGGGATGCACGACGTCGTCGAGCGAAGGATCCAGCGACTTACGAGTCGCGCCGTGCCGGTACTCGAACTCGCGACCCTCGTGCTTTGTCTCGGCGGCGGCGCATCGCTCTTGTGGACGATGTTCTTGATTCGCTGAGGAAACCGACGATCGCGGCGGATTGTCCGTTCCTATCGCACGACGTAACGCAGCCCAATTGGTACGCGCTCGGCCCTACCTCGAAACGCGGCAATCATCGTAATCACTATCACGTGAACGAGCATCAAGATAGTGCCCCATAACATCATGATCGAACCGCCATTATGGATATCGCCAATGGTTATCATCGCCATGCGCATGCCAGTGACACTCAACGATGCCGCGGTCGAAGACCACAACACCAAGCCGGTCGTCGCCACGACCGGGAGAGCGAGAGTGGTAAAGGTCACTCGCTGTCGTTCGCTCATCACCTGTCGTATGCCATAGACCGGGGTCCAAAACCACACACCAATGATCAAGAAGGACGAGAGTTCGACGTAATGACCTCCCTCGTGACTCATGACCCAACTGCCCAACGGCGTCAAGTGATAGAGGGGGATCAAAACTGTGAAAGCTAGAAATCCTAACGTCGCAACGGGCTTGGGCACCCGCAGACTCACCGAAGACGCGACGAGCGGCGCAATTACCAACAGCACGATGAGATGCTCGATCATGTGGCTGCGGTAACTCGTCATCGAGAGTGACTGCACATCCGAGCACAGCAACAACACCGAAGCTGCCAGTGCGCCAACGAGGAACCATTGTTGGCGAATGCTGAGATGACGCCTCATCACGATGATTAATCCAGCGCCCACGACGCCCGTCACGAGACCCGCGATCGAAAAATGCCACGAATCCCATCTGGGCCACGTCGAACCACTCATCGACATGTTCATGCCGTCGTGAGCCCTTGACATGAAATGCGTCGCACTCATCGTGCGCTCCGTAACGAGTGAGGCCAACGCGCGGTGCTCGTCACGCAAGAATGCTTCGACACCGACTTTGCGTCATGATTCAACATACGCTTCTCCTACGCCGTTGGTGACCCGGTCACATTTTCATGTTCATCGACGACATCAGAAAGTGCAGGCCCTTAGGTGGGGCAATGACTTTGGCGTTCACCGTCAGCACGTGAGCACTCGAGAAATTGCTCCACTTCACCTCAATCGGTACGGTCGAACCTTTCACCAGTGCGCCTCGCAGGTTCCCCAACATCGCACCTTGATACTTCAGCGCAAGTACTTGGGTATGTCGTGGTTCGATGAATATATTCGCGAGCCACGACATCGCGTGGTTGCCTTGACACATATTGTCGTCGTAGTAGATCATTGACATCCGCGACACGGCTGACGTGACGGTCGTCAGCGAAATCGGGCCCTTGGTGTCGTTCGTGATCGTCATAATGACCGCAGAATCGCCACCCGCCTTCGCTGCCGTCACGGTGACGTCCCTGAAGACGACGCCGCCGGTGGATGCCGCCGCGACCGTGGTCACCGGCAGGACCATCGCCGCCAAGAACAAACTGAGGGCACCCGTGCACAGAAACCTTCTTCGCATGACTGCATACTACTCATCGTAGTTTTCGATACTCGACGAACTTCGTCGACCGCTTTGCCCTGGACGGCTGCGAAACCGAAACCACCAGGCTCCCTCGCCCCAGGTTTCTCGCTCAGTCACCACGAGTCAATCTGACACCGACGCGTCGGCGAGCTTAGGAAAAGAGCACAATCGCGCCCGTCACCATGCCCGCGGCGAGTACCCAGAGCCCCAGTCCAAGAAATCGGCGCAACCATTCGTTCTGCCAGTCGGTCCCGTCACGACCGAATTCATCGAGGATGTTAAAGACGAGACCGGGCACCAAGAGGTAGAGGAAGTTGTAGTCAATGGAGCCGCCCGTGCCGTCGGGACCCAGGATCTCGTACGCGACGAAGGATCCGAGCACCATCATGAAAACAAAACTCGTGAATCCCCGGGGGAGCCAGCGATGCAACAACGTTGAATTGGGGAGTTTCGCTTCGTTGATCTTCAGCACACCCGGAATCGCGAGCAGGGCCGCGGCGAGCAGCGTCCTCCAGTTGAAACCGAAATAGGGATCCATGACGATTAAATAGAGGGCGAACTTGAAGACGAGCGATCCGTAACTCACGTACAGCTTGGGCGACGAGAGTTTGGGCGGCTGCACTTTCTTGGAGCGCTGCGGATAGAAGTGTGCGGCAAGGTCTTCGCCAATGAGCCGGGCAAGAATCAATCCACCGATGAGCCAACGGAGATCGGCGATATTGGTTGGCGTCAATATGGTCAGCCCCGAGAGACCGTCGAGGGCCTTCGCCATGGAACTAATGGCGAAGGCGAGAAACAGCGGCATCAAGGTGTAGTCAATGGCACGCTCCCAGCGCTCGCTCGCGGAGTCTGCGATGTAGCGCCGCAATGGTCGAATCGCGTGGCCGACCAGCGGAATCGTTGCAATCAAGACGCCGAGTCCAAGGAGCGTTCGAAAGTCCGCCCAGCCTTGGATCTGGCCCGTGAACAGCGAACTCAGTGCGATGACGAGCCACGCAATCGCGCCCGCGGCGGCATCGAAGGTCGCTAGAACCATGATCGCCACCAAGACGGCGAGCGACGGTACGAACGGTGCGCCCGAATGGAACACCAGAGCCAAAATACCAAGGACGAAGCCCGCCACCCATGCCCACAGCGCACGAGCACCGAACACGGCGCGCGTCCACGCTCCATCCAGCAATATCCTCGGGGCAAGGACCGAATAGCTCCCCACGAGCACTGGTAGTTCACTCGACAGGCGATCGATGTGATGAGTAATCGGATGCTGCCATGATTTCGACACGTCGCCCCAGGACTGATCGCCCTTGTCAAGAGCCTTAAGTTTCTTCGTGGTCGCGCTTGAAACTTTCGATTGCTTCTTTCCCTTCGCTTCTGACGCTGAGTTGAGCGAGCGCGACGCGATGCCGCTCGAACCCGCGAGGGCGAGCACGGAGGCTCCCGCCACCAAAACGGCCGCCGTCGAGTGTGCATGGCTCTTCACGTCGTAGATTGGCAGTCCGAATCGCAAAGCTCGTTGGAGACGCGGATCGGCTTTCCCTAAAAATCCCATGACTTGAGAAGGTTGGGCGATGGTGGTGAATTGATCTTGGTTGTTCACGATGAATCCGCCAACTGCTTGAACCGGCTGACCCGCGACGTTCGAGCTCGCAATGACGTAGTGCTCGCCCGCACCGAGATCGGGCAGATACGCGGTGCCCGAATACGAGCCGGTCGCACCAACGACGCCTTGGAGAATCGTCTGCGGTGTCGAGTGCACGACCACGGTCACGCTCGCCCCGGGGTCCGCCCCGGTCACGGACACGTAAATTGGCGCGCCAGCGACGATGTCGCCCGCCACAGCGTTGACCTGGGCGACAACTTGATACCCATCGTCGCCAGAGAAAATGTCGTTGCCGGGCGGCGAGGATTCCGGATCCGTGAACGTACTCGTCGTAGGAGCACTAGGAACCGTGCTCGTCGTGCTCGGCGGTTGGGTGGTTGTGGTCGTTGACGTCGTCGTTGTTGTTGACGTCGTGGTCGTCGTGGTCGTCGTGGAACTCGTGCCCGATGGTGGCGGCGAGGTCGTCGTCGACGATCCCGGTGGCGCTTTAGGGTGCGTCGTGGTAGTGGGTGGCGGCAATGTTGTTGTCGTCGTCGTGGTGGTGGCGCTCGACACGGGTGGGGCAAGTGAGGGCGCCGCCACCGTTATCGTGGCCGTGGTCGTCACGGGCGCGTACAGTGTCGTGTTCGTTGGTGTGAAGGTGGCAGTGAGCGTCGCAGTCCCCGCGCCACTGAACGTGAGGACGCCAGTGTTCGACACCGTGGCGACCGACGCGTTCGAGGAGCTGAAGGAGAAAGTACCCGGCACTGAGGCGCTCGGTGCGCTGAGGGTTTGCGGTGCCTGTCCCAGTGTGGCGTTGACGTTCGAAAGACCACCCAACGTTGGCACCGACAAGGGAACGCCCGTCAGGGACATGATGTAGTTCGACACACTTGGTGACCACGTCGAGCCACCGTTGGACGAACGAAGTGATCCGAACGTCGGTGTCGGGACGACGTCAGTTTGGACTTCGTTGACGTCGTCGTACTGCCACGCGAACGTCCCTCCCGAACTCCCAGCGACAACAATGAAATACTGCGAACTCGGGGCGAGATCGACTGGCGAAGGAAGCGTGAACGTGACCAATTGATTCTCGTTGACGCTGGTTGGCTCGTTCGTCACGAAGTTCGCCAGCTGCGTCCCTGGATCCGAACCATTGGCCTGGTAGAGACTTACTGAATACGTACTCGACGCATTGGAGGAGTTCTCTACTTTGATCTCGAGCGAACTAACAGATTCGCCCGTTGCGTCCGTCCAAAACGATTGTGCAAGCTCTGCACCTGCGGCGTTGGTCCAGGTGCCAGCGCTAATGGGATAGGTGTTATGAAAGAGCGCGGTGATGGCGGGCGGCGCAACCCCGACAACGAACGAACCCGCGACGCTACCCGTATAGCTACCGCCTCCCGAGCACGTCGCGTCAGATCCACACGACACGCTCAGCAATGACGCGTCCACACCATTACCGAGCAATGACGTTCCGGGTACCAGTGTGTCCGTTCCCCAGTTGCCGCCCGATTCGCTCACGGTGATCGGATACGTATCACCGGTGGTATCCATGTAGTCGCCCCCGGCGAGACAGTTTCCGTCACTGGCGCACGAGACCGACGAGAGTCTGCTGCTCTCGTTCTGCCCTAGCTCGAGAGGTGTTTGTGCGTCCTGCCAGGTGCCATTGGTCTCATTGGCGACGAAGGCGTGCGTAAAGCCACCGTCGAAGGTGTCGCCGACGAGTGCGCAATTGCCCGCTGAGGTGCACGAGACTCCCGAAGTCTCCGCGCGGTTGCCAACGTTGAGTGCGCCCGTACCAGGAACTTCGATGGCACTTTGCCATGAACCACCTATCTCTTCGGCGAGATAGGCCTGCGTGTTGTTCGTGGCGACCGCGTACATACCACCCAGGACGCAGTCACCGCTGGCGCCGCACGACAGCGAGTTCACCGTGATGACCCCGCCGGTGCTCAGCCCCGTGACGCCGGTGTTCGAGATCTCTTGAGCGTCGTCCCAAGTCCCGTTGACCTCATTGGCGACAAAGTCAGCGGGGTTGCTGTTTTCGTCATAGGTCCCGGCGGCGCTACAATTACCCGCCGACGAACACGACACCGCGTACACGTGCGCGGCAATGCCATTGAGGCCGCTGGGAACATCAAGACCTGGAACCTCAAATGCGCTTCCCCAAGCTCCATTCGTCTCCTCGACGACAAAGCCTTGTTCGAAGGTACCGGCCCCTTCGTAGTAACCACCCGCGACGCAGTCGCCGGCTGCGGGACACGAAAGTGAATCAATTTCCTCGTCGGACGGCCCAGTCACGTCGAGCGACGACAGACCGGAAGGTTCGAAGGCGTCTTGCCATACGCCATCCACCTCCTCGGCGAGGAACGCGTGCAGCGTGCTGTCGGCTGGTGAGTACTCGCCCCCGACGACGCAGTTGCCAGGCGACGTGCACGAGATCGCCTCGACTTGCGCTTGACCGGCGACGTTCATCGTAGCGAGACCAGGCACCGGCGTCGCATAATCCCATACGCCCGATGATTCGTCGACGACGAACGCCTGCTGAAGAAATCCTGAGTCCGTGTAAGTCCCGCCCGCCGCGCAATTTTGTGCACTGGTACACGAGATAGCGGTCGTCATCGCCCCGTTGGCACCGAGCGTCACGACGCCGGGCGTCGAAAGAGCGGTGCCGCTAATGCCCGCGGCGCCCGCGGCGCTCATGGGGATGATTACCAAACTCAGCACCGTGGCGCTGACGATGAACAGCATGGGTCGCGTGAGGTGTGGCGTCATCAAGCGAAGCATCTTCACTGTCCCCCACGAACCTTCGGTACATCGTGTCTACTTTTATAGGCAACGGATAGGTTGGTTGATTGATTGTATCGAGTGGGCTTCCGACCAAAGGGAGGACGCACGGCACCCGAGGTAGATCAATCGCTGAAACGACGTCACGATCACGAGCGGTCTCGCCCCTGATGAAGGTGCACTTCAAGGTTGCGAGGACTCACGCCATGGCGCGACTCGACGACAACTCTTTCGACAACTTCGCCACCATCGACTTCACGGTCGGTCCGAGCGACATTGGCGAGAACGCCGTGACGGGCATTGTCAACGAGATTGCGGCGTGCACCGAGCCGTCGATAATGATGGGGCTTGCGACACAGGCAAGTCCGATGCGAGCTTCCTCGAGTTCACTCGCGATGCCGGTTCTTCGCACATCTGCGAGCGCCGAACGCAGAAGTGTCGGATCACTCACCGAATGTCGGGTTCGTCGCTGCAAACCGTTGGCGATGACGTCGTCGACCAATTGGTCGTTGTAGGCGAGAATGGCCTTTCCAATGGCGGCACACGTCGCTGGAATTCGTCCCGCGACGGGTGAGGCGACGAGTTGATGACCCTGACGCCCGACGCGTACGACGTACATAACGTCAAAACCCTGGAGAATCCCCAATTGCACGACTCGCTGGGTGCGCTCGTAAAGTTCTTCCATGTAGGGGCGAGCAACGGCGACCAGGTGGTTGTGGCGAAGCGCCAAACCGCCCAACTCGAAGAGGCGAAGCCCCAACGAATGACCGGCGGGTGATGACTCAATGAGACCTTCGGCGCGCAATTCGACGACGACGCGATGCACACTGGACCTCGACAGGCCGCTACGGGATGCCAATTGACGAAGCGACAACGGCTCCCTCGCGTCGGCGAGCGCCGAGAGAATTTCCATGCCCTTAGCGAGGGACGTCGTCATCTGATTCCCTTCTCGGTCATCTGTCCCACTATACAGGACACTTTGTTGGACTTTTCCTTGTAATTGCCGTAGGGTCGCAGTATTGGCGTGCGCCCATAAAGGGGGACCCTTGCAGGATGACTACGTAGAACAACTCCCGGACATTGATGCCGGAGAGACCAGCGAATGGACCGACTCGCTTGATGCACTGGTTGACGCCGGAGGAGAGCGGCGCGCTCGATTCGTCCTGGCGAAATTGACCGACCGGGCTCGGGCGCTGGGCGTCGGGATGCCACCCGAAGTCTCAACGCCCTACGTCAATACGATCCCTGCGGCCGCCCAGGCGTGGTTCCCTGGCGACGTTGACATCGAGCGAAGGATCCGCTCCTATATCCGCTGGAACGCGGCGGTCATGGTCGTCAACGCCAATCACAACGCCGACGGGATTGGTGGACACCTCGCGACGTACGCTTCGTCGGCGGGACTCTACGAATTGGGATTCAATCACTTCTTTCGTGGTAAGGATCACGGCCAAGCAGGAGACCACGTCTACTTCCAGGGTCACGCATCGCCGGGCATCTATTCGCGCGCATTCCTCGAGCGACGTTTTGACGAAGAGCACCTGACCAATTTTCGCCGCGAGATCTCCGGACACGGACTCACCAGTTACCCACACCCGTGGTTGATGAATGACTTTTGGGAATTCCCCACCGTGTCGATGGGGCTTGGACCAATCAACTCGATCTATCACGCGAGATTCAATCGTTACCTCCACCATCGCGAAATTGACGACACGTCCAATTCGCGCGTGTGGTGTTTTCTTGGTGACGGCGAGTGCGACGAGCCCGAAACGCTGGGTGCCATAAGTCTCGCCGGACGCGAACACCTCGACAATCTCACGTGGGTGATCAACTGTAACTTGCAGCGACTCGATGGTCCGGTGCGAGGGAACGGCAAGATCATCCAAGAACTCGAAGCGGTCTTTCGAGGCGCCGGGTGGAATGTCATCAAGGTCATCTGGGCCGACGGCTGGGACAAATTACTCGCCAAGGACACCGATGGCGTACTCGTTGAAAAAATGAACTCGACCGTCGACGGAGAGTTCCAACGCTACGCCGTCGAATCCGGTGCCTACATCCGTGAGCACTTCTTCGGACCAGATCCGCGACTTCGCGAAATGGTCGCCGACCTAAGTGACGACGACCTGCAGAAGCTCGGGCGCGGAGGTCACGATTACTTGAAGATGTACGCGGCGTACAAGTCTGCGACTGAGCACCGCGGCGAACCAACCGTCATTCTGGCGCACACCATCAAAGGATGGACACTCGGCACCTCGACCGAGGGACGTAACGCCAGCCACCAGGTGAAGAAACTCACGCACGAACAACTCGCCTCGCTTCGCACCCGCTTGCACCTCGAAGACGTCATCAGTGCCGAGATGCTCGAACTCGATGATCCTCCCTACTATCGACCCTCGGAGGACTCGCCGGAGTACCAATACCTCCAAGAACGACGTGCACTGCTCGGCGGTCCGTTGCCCGTTCGATCGACCGCCGTGCGCCGCTCACTCGTACTCCCTGGTGATGACGCACTTCAAGAATTTGACGCGGGATCCAAGGGCGCCGAAGTGTCGACGACAATGAGTTTCACGCGCCTCTTGCGCACGCTTGCCCGCAGCGAGGTTTTTGGGCCGCGCGTCGTGCCAATCATCCCCGATGAAGCGCGCACGTTCGGTATGGACGCGCTTTTTCGTGAGTTCGGCATCTACGCTTCCGAGGGTCAGCGTTACGAGTCCGTTGACGCGTCGTTGCTACTCAGTTACACCGAATCCCAGAGCGGTCAACTCCTGGAAGAAGGCATCACCGAGGCGGGTTCCATGGCGAGTTTCACCGCCGCCGGCACCGCGTACGCCACGCGTGGGGTACCAATGGTCCCGTTCTTCACGTTCTATTCGATGTTCGGATTCCAACGTGTGGGCGATCTCATCTGGGCCGCCGCCGATGCACAGGCTCGCGGGTTCCTTCTCGGGGCAACGGCGGGCCGCACAACGCTGCTCGGTGAAGGTCTTCAGCATCAAGATGGCCACAGTCTCCTACTCGCGTCAACCGTTCCAACGTGCCAAGCCTACGACCTCGCCTACGCGTACGAAGTGGCTGCGGTTATTCGTCAAGGTCTCAAGCGTATGTACGGTGGCGTCGACGCGCACGGCGTTGCCGGCGCCGGCGAGTCAGTCTTCTATTACTTGACGCTCTATAACGAGAACTACGAGATGCCCGCGCGACCTTCCGACGTCAGCGACGACGACATCATGACTGGTTTGTACAAGTGGGCTTCGGCACCCGAAGGCACCGAAGCCGTCGCGACAATTTTGTTCTCGGGTTCGGCGCAGGGTGCCGCACGCACCGCGCAAACCGTCCTCGCCGAGCAGTACGGCGTTGGTGTCGAACTGTGGAGCGCGACGAGTTACAAGCGACTGCGCGAAGACGCCCTTTCGGTAGAGCGCGTGAACCGACTTCACCCGCTTGACGAGCCACTCGTCGCTCCGGTAACCACGTTGTTGGCGAACGCCCCTGGCCCAGTGATCGCCGTCAGTGATTTCATGAAAGCGATCCCCGATCAAATCAGCCGATTCATCCCTCCTTTGACGATCCACGAAACCCCGAAGAAAACGTCGAGCGTTCCTCGACCATTCATCACTCTGGGCACGGACGGTTTTGGACGCTCCGACACACGTGAAGCGCTTCGACGATTCTTCGAGACGGACGAGGCGCACGTGGTCGTGGCGGTCTTGAGCGGACTTGCTGCTTTGGGCGAGGTCAAGCCCGACGCCGTCGACGCCGCCATCAAGAACTACGGACTCGACGCGAGCCTGGCGGATCCGAGGACCCGATGAGAACTGAACCCACACGAGGAGGTCGCCAATGACCGAGATTCGAATGCCCGAACTTGGCGAAACAATCGCTCAAGGCACCATCACTCAGTGGTTCAAGGACATCGGAAGTTCAGTCGCCTCGGGTGAGGCACTCTTCGAGGTATCGACTGAGAAGGTCGACGCGGAGGTTCCTTCCCCACTTTCGGGAGTGATCACAAAGATCCTGATCAATTCGGGCCAGACCGTCGACGTGGGCGCGGTTGTTGCCGAAATCGACGATGGCGCCCCCAGTGCACCTGGCGCTTCGACACCGTTGGCAGAAGCACCCCCAATCGCCGCACCCGCCCCGGCACCTGCACCAGTCGCTGTCGAGCCCGCCCCAGTCCCAGCCGCAGCTCGGTCCTCGGCGCCAACACTCACGACAGTGCTGGCTCAGTCTGCGAGTCCGGCCCGGGAGCCTTTGCCGAGCGAAATCTCAAAACTCGTCACGTCACCAATCGTTCGTCGACTAATGAACGAACTTGGCTCCGACGCGAAACTCGTCACTGGAACTGGCCCCGAAGGTCGCGTCACCCGTCAAGACGCCGAAAAAATTGCCTTCTCCCCTGAACATCGCCACGCCACCGCGCCCACAGCGACAACGGCGAGCCAGCCGTCAGTTGCACGACTCGCGCCGTTGCCCGCACCTGAAGGTTCCAATTTTGTTCCCTTCAACAAGACTCGAAAGATCACCGGGGAACGGATGGTGATTTCCAAGGCGACATCACCGCACGTGATGACGGCGATCGAGGTCGACTACGAGCGGATCGAAGCCGTTCGACGCAGCGTGCAAGAGAAGTGGCGCCGCGATGAAGGTTTCACACTGACCTACCTTCCTTTCATCGCCCGAGCGCTGGTTGAAGTCCTTGGGCAATTCCCTCATATGAACGCGTCGGTCGTCGAGGGCGGACTCTCGTTACACGGCCACATCGACTTGAATATTGCAGTCGACCTTAACTACGAAGGTCTTCTCGCTCCTGTGATTCGTCACACAGAGGACAAGCGACTCGGTGCCATTGCCCGTGAAATCTCTGACTTGGCGTCCAGAGCGCGCAGCTCGAAACTGCGTCCCGACGAGCTCAGCGGCGGAACCTTCACCATCTCCAATTCGGGGCCCTTTGGAACATTCATGGTGGCTCCTGTAATCAACCAACCTCAGGTCGCGATCCTTTCGACCGACGGAGTCTCGAGAAAAACGGTGGTCGTGACCGACGAATATGGCACGGAGTCGATCGCGATCCATTCAATGGGAATGCTGGTGCTCAGTTGGGACCACCGGGCCTTCGACGGTGCGTACGCCGCCGCGTTCCTTCGCGCGCTAAAGGATGTCCTCGAACATCATCCTTGGGAGAGCGAGCTTTAGGCGCGTGATGACGTCGAAAACCTGAACGTAGAGCAGGTATTTCTGGGGTGGGATTCCTCAACTTCGCAGCACTCCAACGCGTTCGTCCCTTGCGTGGAACGGCGAGTATTTTGGGTTCATGAACAAATCTCCCACCAAGGGTGAGACGCCAGCGCAGAAGATCAGTGCCCGGATCAAGGAATTACCCGGTTGGCGGGGAGAAACGCTCGCCAAACTTCGCGCCCTCATCAAGCTTGCCGACGCCGACGTTGTCGAGGAATGGAAATGGAACGTGCCCGTGTGGTCACACGACGGCATCATCTGCACCGGCGAAACCTACAAGGAGAAAGTGAAATTGACCTTCGCCAAGGGCGCGTTTCTCGAGGACCCGGCCGGATTGTTCAATTCCAGCCTCGACGGCAACGTCCGACGGGCCATTGACTTCGCCGAAGGCGACAAGATAAACGAACGAGCGCTGAAAGCCCTCATTCGAGCAGCCGCGAAACTCAATTCCTCGAAGCTCCACTAGCCGAGTTCGGGCCTCTCAATGCATGTGCACGAATCGTCGCGAGCGTATCTCGTGCCGCCCTCGAAGCGAACGTCCCGGCGACGCCCGAACGAAACATAAGTTGGTTGCGCACAAGTCCCTCGACGTGTACGGTGGACATATCGCTCAAGAACCTCGGTGATTCTCATCTACCAAGGAGAACACCGTGAGCGACACCCCTCAATCTCGCGTCGGACAATCAGAAGCCGATCTCGCCGATCAATCATTGCAATTCCTTTGGAATCGATTCGCGGGACGCGATGAATCCCACGACCTCGAAAATGAGAAGGCGAGCGCACCCATCGCTCTCGGCACTGGTGGAACCGTCAGCGCAGGAATGGAGATTAACGCGACGGATTCGGCGAAGGTGGATTTGTCGTCGCCTCCCGTCGTCACGTCACCCACGAATGCGCCTGTCGGTGTCGTCTACTTTGGCAACGAGAAAGACCCTCATGACGACAGGCCAGTGAAGCACCGCGCACCGTAGCAAGAGTCTTCTCCTTGCGGCAGTGCTCTTTGTGACGCTCGTCGGCGCCTTGACGCCGTTGGGAACGTTCACCATTACTCTCGGGTCACGATACAAGTAATGACGCTACGAGTGAGTTCTCAAGTTCACTCATTGGAATTGCCTCGGTTGGTTCAGCATTGCCCGCTTCGCGGAGTGGCTTTTGCCACCACTGCACGTCGTGCCAGTTGCCCAACTTCCATCCCACTCGTTCGTAGAGCGCCACCGGCTCAAATCCAAACGTTGCGTGGAGACGAACACTTCGGGGATTTGGCAAGGCAATTCCGGCGAACGCTTCCCTAAAACCTTGCACCCGAAGGATGGCGAACAGTGCTTGGTAGAGATTCTTGCCCACGCCTTGGCCGTGCGAGTGCGAACGGACGTAGATGCTCGTCTCGACGGACCATCGGTACGCCGCCCTCGAGGCGAACGAGTGAGCGTACGCGTAGCCAAGAATGTCACGCCCGTCTTCGGCGACGAGCCAGGGATGAGTAGGCAGCACCGACGCGATCCGCGTTGCGATGTCGTGGACCGTCGGCACCTCGATCTCGAAGGAAATTGCGGAGGACTCGACGTATGGTCGATAGATTTCGCGCACATTCGCTGCGTCGAAGGGGGTAGCCACACGCAAAATCATCACGCCACTGTACCTACGAACCTTCAGCGCGTCACGTCGTCATTGAACCCTCGGGGTCCAAAATCAAATGATGGCCATGAAAACGAACTCGGACGACTCGTTGGAATCCGGTGGTGATAGTGCGCGAGCGAACGCCTCAGTGACCTTCACCTCAGGTCATCGACCCTGCTGTTCGATTCCGTTGCGTTCCAACGCAACGATACGAATGTGCTCAGTCCTCGCCGCCGAGATACGCCCGACGGATTCGATCGTCGCCCAGCAGTGCGGTCGCCGAATCCTCGTGACGCACCTCGCCGCTCTCGAGAACGTATCCCCTATCAGCAATGCGCAACGCCTGGTTCGCATTTTGCTCGACCAGGAGTACCGTCACACCCTCGGAGCGAATGCGATCAATTATCACGAAGATCGAAGCAATAATGAGCGGTGCAAGTCCCAGGCTCGGTTCGTCAAGAAGCAACAACCTGGGCTTGGCCATCAACGCTCGCCCGATTGCGAGCATCTGCTGCTCGCCGCCTGACAAGGTACCCCCGAGTTGCTTTTGGCGCTCGCCAAGAACTGGAAAGAGACCGTACACGTGATCGAAATCCGCGCTGAAGTTTCCGCGACGGCCGAACGCCCCCATCTCCAAGTTCTCACGCACGGTCATGGTGCCAAAGATCCGCCGACCCTCGGGAACATGGCCTAGACCGAGACCGACGAGTTCGTGGGCGGGCCGCCCTTGAATTTCCTCGCCCTCGTAGAACACCTTGCCTGAATAGGGACGGTGCAGGCCCGAGATCATGCGGAGCGTCGTCGTCTTGCCCGCACCGTTCGCGCCGAGCACGGTGACAATCTCACCCTGGTCGACGTGCAAGGTGAGGTCATGAATCGCGGGAACCGAACCATAACGCACCTGCACATGTTCAACGGCAAGGATGGGCGTCGCCATTACGACTCCACCGGGTCGGCTGAGCCGAGATACGCCTCGATGACCTTGGGGTCTTCTTGAATTTCGCGCGGAGTACCTTGGGCGATTATCCCGCCGAAGTTCAACACAATGATCCGCTGGGCGACGGACATTACCAACTTCATGTCGTGCTCAATGAGCAATATGGAGATGCCCAGTTCTGAGTTGATGCGACTTATGAGTTCGGCAAGCGCAATCTTCTCCGACGGGTTTGTTCCCGCCGCGGGCTCGTCGAGGAGCAGCACCTTAGGGCTGGTACCCAGCGCGCGGGCAATCTCGAGACGACGTCGATCACCGTAGGGAAGCGAGTCGGCCAAGGTGTTCGTTCGATGCGTCAGACTCACGAACTCCAACAGCTCTCGGGTGCGCTCGTCCGAGAGGCGCTCTTCGTGGCGTGTGCGCGGCAGTTTGAGCATCGCTCCAATCGGTCCCGTTTTTTGTCGTGACTCGACGCCGATCTTCACATTCTCAAACGTCGTCAGGGCATTGAACATACGACTGGTCTGGAACGTGCGCGCGACGCCCGCGCGCGCCACTCGATGCGGAGGCCGCCCCACGATCGAGAACGGCTGGTCGCCCGATTCCGGGTAGAACGAGATTGTCCCCTCCTGGGGTTGGTAGACCCCGGTCAGACAATTAAACAGCGACGTCTTACCGGCTCCGTTGGGTCCG
>Ga0302319_10004725_pt1 | contig 27851 bp, 23 predicted proteins | sample Bog_T0_2_FD_203319 | JGI IMG/M metagenome (GOLD analysis project Ga0302319, IMG submission 203319) | Peat permafrost microbial communities from Stordalen Mire near Abisko, Sweden - Bog_T0_2 | ecosystem: Environmental > Terrestrial > Soil > Wetlands > Peat | place: Sweden: Abisko, Stordalen Mire... | reverse complement strand
CCGGAACTGCAAGGCGCTCAACGGGAGCGTCCATGTATAGAAACGCTTCACGCGTTACTACCGCGGCAATCTCCGCGCCGAAGCCGGCAGTCATCGTATCCTCATGCACGACGATACAGCGGTGTGTCTTTTTGACCGAAGCGATCACGGCTTCGCGATCCCAGGGAACAATGGTGCGCAGATCGATCACCTCAACGGAAGCACCGGTCTGGGCCGCCGCCAGCAGGCATCGTTCCACCATGGCACCCCAACTGACAACGGTAAGATCAGTCCCACTTTGAACCGTCCTTGCAACGCCCAATGGGATTTTGAAGTCATCGCCGGGGTAAGGACGCCGCGCCCAGGAAGAATCCAGTAGCGCGCGGTGTTCGAAGAAGATGCTCGGATTCTGACTACGCAGGGCCCTCCGCAGCAGGCCGGTTGCGTCTTCGGCGTTGGAGGGATAGATCACCTGCCAGCCGATGGAGTGGGCGAACGTAACCTCACTCGATACGCTGTGCCAAGGGTCGCCACACTTCGAGCCGAAACCGCCAGGCATCCGCACCACAATGGGAGCGGAGAAACGATTCGCAGTACGCCAACGCAGGGAGCCGCAATCGTTCAGTTGCTCCATCGCGGGGTCCGCGTACTTGCGAAATTGTATCTCGGCAACCGGCCGCAAACCTGCCTGCGCCATTCCAACCGCGTTGCCGATAATGCCCTCTTCCGACAGGCTGCTATCGAAGACGCGGCTCTCTCCAAACGCGGCTTGCAGCCCGATCGTAGCGCCATGCACACCGCCCTTTGCGCCGACGTCTTCTCCGAAGATCAGGACCTTGGGATTGAATTTGAGTTCGCATTCCAATGTGCGCCGGATCGCAGTTAGCATATTCATCCGCGAAGGATCGGGTGGTTCCGGAAGCGGGGCGTCTACGTCGGACTCGCCCTCTGCGAAAAGATGCCGGACAACACTTTTGAATGTAGCTTCGGGCTCGGCAGAAGCGAGTGCTTCATCCAGCCCCTGTTGAACGGCTGCCGCAGCCTCTTGCTCGAGGCCTGCCCATTCTTCGGTGGACATGATGTTGGGTATGAGGTAAGCGCGCAGATGAACCAGGGGGTCTTTGGCGCGTTCATCCGCAATCAACTCGCTGCTCTTGTAAGCTTGCGTGTCCTGTCCGGAGTGCCCGCTCAGACGCGGCATCACAAGGCGCAGAAGCACAGTACCTTTGCCCGCTCGAACTTTGGCGACTGCTTCATGAATCGCAGTAACGGTCTCTTCAGGCTTCATCGTATCCGCGTTCATGATGATCAGGTCGCCGAAGGCCGCGAGGTTCGTCGCAATATTGCCGCCTGGAGTCTGAACGGTGGACGGAACCGATAGCCCATAGCCGTTATCTTCGATAAAAAACAACATGGGAAGCTTGCGTGTGGTAGCGATGTTCAGCGCTGCCCAGAAACCATTGGTCGCCACCGAACCGTCACCACCCAGAACGACCGCGATCGACTTTTTGTAGTCGGGATCCTGGAGTGTCTCTGCGTAATATTTGATCGCGTGCGCCCAACCCGCGGTAGTGGTGTACTGCGTTCCAACTCCGCCAGCCATGGGCAAAACAGTCGGGCCGTCATCGTTCGACATGTTGAAGACTACGCCGATGTCCCGGCCATCGCAGATGCCCCCTCCCTTTGCCATACCGCTTTTCAAAGCGTCGGCAACGCTAAGACCGAGAGTGAGCAGCAGCGGGCGCGAGCGGTAGTAGCCGCTGGCGGCGTCACGTTTTTCAGTGAGCAGAGTACCAAGCAACACCTGCGCCAGCTCATGGCCTCGCGCAGAAAACTGATAATGCATCATTTTCTGGGGCAGGAGCTTCGTTTCTTCAAGATCATCGAGCGCGCGTGAGATCAGGATCGTTCTGGTCACACGGCGCCAGTCTACCTGTGGAATGATGGCCGATTCGTCGAGGAGTTTGATGGTTCCGGGGCTGTTGTGTAACGGAATAGTTGCCATATTTCTTATGAGGCCATCCAATGTCGGCTGCCGCGATCATTGTCGGAGCTCGGGTGAACCTGTGGCAGCGCCACAGGAATACTGTTCTAAGATAAGCTCTTCAAACTCTGGACTGAAGGCCTGATGAAAGGAAGAACTATGGTGTTTCCTTACAAATCGCACTTTCGAGCAGGTCAGAATTACGGAACGACAGCCCAAGCTTGTTGTAAAGCTTTCTGAGAAAAGTTCGTAAGATTCTTAGATAGGTCTCGCTTTTTCGTCCGCTTCGGGCTTCAATTCAAATAGCGGATAGCTGCCGCGCTATCCTTCGCATTTTGCAGAGACGGTGAGGGTTGGATTTTGCAGCTAAATAACAGGCTCGCCTGGTCTCCCCAGCCGGTGAGGGAACTCTGGTCGGGCTCGCAATGGGCCGAGCGTGGATGCTTCGAGGTTCGCCAACAAATGCGCACGAGTGAGTGCGAACGTCTTCCTGTAGATGTTTTTGCACAGGTTATAAGCAGCATCGCCCGGCCAGTCGTTTGGCAGCAGCACAGCCGGAAGCTGCGGATCATGCAGGACGACCCTGCGGAACGAATGGATCAGTAAAGTCTGTACCAGGAATGCCGTCTGGGGTTCAAGCCTGTGGTCCAACAGCCTATCCACAGGCTGGAAAGATCTTAAGAACCCGCTATAGTGCTCGGAAACCAGTCGCAGATCCCAACATTCCTGAGCGAGCCGCGCTCCCGGCTTGGTCGCGACGCCATCAAGTTCACGGGCTTGCATAACAACAACATCCTTGGAGAGACGAAAACGCCGTAGCACCTGGTCAAGGTGGATGCGATTGGCGCGAGGATGAAGGAATACCCCTGATGTCACGGACCCGAAACCTCCCCATTCGAGTTCCCGGCGAAGCTCTGCCCTCATGTCAGCAGAAATATCCAATTTGCTCAGAATGACGATGGTCCACTGGCCATCCCATTCCCTTGGCGGATGCTCATAAATTCGACGGTATGCATGCTCCACCCGCTGCTGCCCCGACTCAGTCAGTGAATATAAACTTCTGCGCCCCTCGCGCCGAGCTTCGAGCCAATCCTCCGAGGTAAGGCGAAATACGCTAGTGCGAACAAGTTGAGAGTTGACACCAAACGGCTGCAGCAAAGCGATCAGATCACTGAGCCACACTCCGGGCAGAGACGGCAAAAGCGAATCGCCGAAGACCGTTACTATGAGGGATTTGGAGCGCGGAGGATGAGTGGCCAGATAGTGTTTGACCCAGCTCTGGATACTGTTAGGCTTCGCAGCCATGCTCAAGTTCCTTCCTGCCAGCCATCATACGTGATCGACCTGCCGCAAACCCCAGCAACAAGAAGCCCGTCAATATGTTACAAAATTATGCTTGACATTTGTTATTGTGTACCGATAAAACTGTTTGCAGCTGAAGAAAGCGCCCTAGCCACGGAGGACTCATGTACGCACAGTTGGTCGAAACTGGAGTATTGAAAGTGAGTCCAGATGCCGAATTGAGCCCGGAAGAACAGATTTTCCAGGCGAAGATCGATGCCGGCGTCAAGATCGAAGCGAAGGACTGGATGCCGGAAGGCTACCGCAAAACACTTGTCCGACAAATAAGTCAGCACGCGCATTCTGAGATTGTTGGCCAGTTGCCGGAGGGCAACTGGATCACACGTGCCCCCAGCCTGAAGCGCAAGGCAATCCTGCTTGCGAAGGTGCAAGATGAAGCCGGCCATGGGCTTTATCTTTACAGCGCCGGCGAGACGCTGGGCACGTCGCGCGAGAAGATGGTCGACGATCTGCATACTGGAAAAGCCAAGTACTCCAGTATCTTCAATTACCCGACTCTGACCTGGGCTGATATGGGCGCTATAGGGTGGTTGGTCGATGGATCCGCAATCATTAATCAGATTCCCCTTTGCCGCTGCTCCTATGGTCCTTATGCACGCGCTATGGTTCGCGTTTGTAAGGAAGAGTCGTTCCATCAACGGCAGGGGTACGACATCATGATTCAATTGTGTAATGGAACGCGAGACCAGAAAGCAATGGCACAGGATGCACTGAATCGCTGGTGGTGGCCTTCGCTCATGATGTTCGGTCCCAGCGATGCGGAGTCCGTAAACAGTGCGCAGTCGGCCCGATGGGGCATCAAGTTATTTTCCAACGATGAGTTGCGCCAGAAGATGGTCGACCAAACCGTTCCGCAGGTGGAGTATCTGGGCCTTACGGTTCCGGATGCTGAGCTCAAGTGGAATGAGGAACGGGGCCACTATGATTTCGGCGAGATCCGCTGGGAAGAGTTCTACAACGTTATTAAAGGCAACGGTCCGTGCAACAGAGAGCGGCTAGCGACCCGGGTGAAGGCACATGAAGACGGAGCATGGTTCCGTGATTCACTCCTGGCCTACGCCGACAAAAAGTCCTTCTCCGCGACGCAAGCGGCATAGCTAAGAAATAGGCGGTCGATATGGGGAAAGCTCTACCTCTTTGGGAGGTTTTTATCCGCAGCCAACACGGCCTTGCGCACAAACATGTGGGCAGCCTGCATGCATCTGACGCTGAGATGGCAATCAACAATGCTCGAGATGTGTATACCCGTCGTAATGAAGGCGTCAGCATCTGGGTGGTGCCCTCTGCGAGCATCTCTGCCAGTTCTTCGCAGGATAAAGAATCACTCTTTGAGCCGGCCAATAGCAAGGTATACCGGCATCCCACCTTCTTTCCGATGCCGTCTGAAGTCAAACACATCTAGCAAGCCGAGAGCTCTTCTATGACCGCACCACAGCAAAGCGCCAAGACAACTTATCTGCTTCGCCTGGGCGATACCGCTTTGGTGCTGAGCCAGCGTATGTCTGAGCTGTGCGGCAAGGGTCCTGCGCTCGAAGAAGATATGGCCATGGCCAACACCGCGCTCGACCTTTTGGGCCACGCCCGGCTCTGGCTGAGCTATGCCGCGGAGATTGAAGATGCTGGACGTGATGAAGACGCGCTTGCCTACCTCCGAAACGACCGCGAGTTTCACAACTTTCTGCTCGTCGAGCAGCCCAACGGAAACTATGCCGACACCATGGTGCGCGAGTTCTTCTTTGATGCCTGGCACACGCTCGCACTAAGCCGCTTGATGCGGTCGGCGGACGAGCGCATTGCTGAGATCGCCGCCAAATCGCAAAAGGAAGTGAAGTACCATCTGCGCCGCAGCGGCGACCTGATCGTACGTATGGGCGATGGAACTGAACAGAGTCACATGCTCACCCAACGTGCGGTCAACGTACTGTGGCCGTTCACTGGTGAAATGTTTGCGAGCGATCAAGTTGATCGAGATATGAGCAGTTCGGGTGAAGGTTTTGATCCCTCCCTTCTCCGCGACGATTGGCTTGAATACATTGGCAAGGTCTTCGACGTTGCAACACTTGAAACTCCACGTCCCGACGCTTGGATGCAGACAGGTGGGAAGCAAGGCCTGCACACCGAGCACCTTGGTTTTCTGCTGGCCGAGATGCAGGTGGTGCACCGTGCGCACCCAGGAGCGAAATGGTGACCGCTCCCCTCAGCAATCTCGTCACCATACAGCCCGCGCGCCCCACGTCGGGCGTAGCCTATGTGCGGCCCACGATCAATGATCTTTGGGCGTGGCTCGAGGAGGTGGCAGATCCGGAAATTCCGGTCGTCTCGGTAACCGACCTGGGCATTGTTCGCAAGGTGGCATGGAGCGAGGACGGATCCGATACGGCGGTGGTGACTGTAACGCCAACCTACTCGGGCTGCCCGGCAACGGATGTGATCCGTCAGGAGATTCAACGAGAGTTGTTGAACCGCGGCGTGCCTCATGTTGAGCTTCGCGTGCAGTTGTCGCCTGCCTGGACGACGAATTGGCTAACTGAAGCAGCCCGGCAGAAACTCAGAGCGTATGGCATAGCGCCGCCGACCGAGCAGGCCTCCGAGCACCACAGCGCCATGGCCGCAAGTCTACGTACGCTTGGTCAGGAATGGCATACTCCAAGCCTTACCTGCCCCCGTTGTGAATCAACAAACACCGAAAGGATTAGCCAGTTCGGTTCAACGCCCTGTAAGTCTCTGCATCGCTGTCTCGACTGTAGAGAGCCATTCGACTATTTCAAGTGCCATTAGATCGCGAACAGACTTTCACTTCATGAGCCAATTTCACTCACTGCGCGTTGCTTCCCTTACATGCGAAACTCGCGATGCTGTTCTCGTTACATTCGATATCCCGGAAGAACAGCGCGCCGCATTCTGCTTCACGCCAGGTCAGAACCTGACGTTGCGTGCCCACTTCGGCGGAGAGGAGATCCGACGCTCTTATTCCATCTGCTCCGCGCCATTTGAAGAAAAGGTTTCGATTGCAATCAAGCGCGTTCAGGATGGGCTTTTCTCGACGTGGGCGAACAAGGAATTGCGCCCCGGCCACAGGATTGAATGCATGTGCCCGAGCGGCAGCTTTGGCGCTCCGATCAAGCCTGAACTTGCGAGACATCATGTAGCATTTGTTGCGGGCAGTGGCATTACGCCGGTGATTTCCATCCTGAAGACCGTCCTCCGCGAAGAAAAACAAAGCCGCTTCACTCTGGTGTATGGCAATCGATCATCGTCGTCCGTCCTCTTCAAGGAAGAACTCGAGAATTTGAAGGACCGTTATCTGGATCGCTTTCGGCTAGTGTTCATTCTTAGTCGCGAGCAGCAGGACATTGATCTGTTCAATGGGAGAATTGATCGGGCAAAGGCGGACCAGATGTTCAAGCATTGGATTGATCCGGCGGACATCGATATAGCCTATATCTGCGGCCCGCAGACGATGATGGAAGACGTTCAAGTCAGCCTTGTGGATCACGGTGTGCCAAGCGGAAGCATCAAGCGCGAGTCGTTTGGGATTGCATCGCGTACCGCACGCAAATTGATAGCGAGTGAGACCGTCAGCGATCAAGCATGTGCGGTGAAGGTCATCCAGGACGGTCGCAAGCGGGAGTTTGTTATTCAAAAAAATCAGAAGTCGGTGCTCGATCAGGCGCTCACGCAGGGGATCGATCTTCCTTACTCCTGTAAGGGTGGCGTCTGCTCCACCTGTCGCTGCAAGCTAACCACGGGCGAGGTAGAGATGGACGTGAATTTCGCTCTTGAAGACTATGAAGTTGCGCGCGGTTTCATTCTTGCCTGCCAAAGCTATCCCATCAGCAACGAACTCGTTCTCGATTTCGATCAGGAAAGTTAGGCATTTCCGATGGCTTACGAATTGCTCCAAATCGAACGTCACGGTAAGGTCGGGCTCATTCGCCTTAACCGACCCGATGCGCTGAATGCGCTGAACTTGCATCTTCGAGAAGAGCTGCGAATAGCGCTGGTTCAACTCGAAGCGGACGCCGAGATTGGTGCAATCGTCATCACGGGCAGCGAGAAGGCATTTGCGGCCGGTGCCGACGTGAAGCAACTTAGCACATGGAGCTACGCCGATGTTTCCACGTCCCCCCAACTTCGTGGCGCCTGGGAGCAGTTGGCTCGTGGACGCAAGCCGGTCATCGCCGCTGTTGCCGGATTCGCTCTCGGTGCAGGTTGCGAACTCGCCATGATGTGCGACTTCATTCTCGCCGCAGAGAATGCTCGGTTTGGACAACCGGAGATCAAACTTGGTACGCTCCCCGGTTCAGGGGGGACGCAGCGGCTTACACGTCTCATCGGCAAGAGCAAGGCTATGGAGATGATTTTGACCGGCCGCATGATGGACGCGGTAGAGGCCGAGCGAGCGGGACTGGTCGCGCGCATCGTCCCATTGGCAGATCTGATCAAGGAAGCACTAAAGGTCGCTGGCCAGATTGCGGAACTGTCCGCTCCCGTCGTTCAATTGGCTCGCCAAGCTGTTCAGAGCGCTCAGGAAACAACGCTCACGGAGGGTCTCCGTTTCGAGGCTCGCAGTTTTGAAGCGACATTCGCACTGGAAGATCGGCGCGAAGGGATGGTCGCTTTCCTCGAAAAGCGGAAGCCGCAATTCAAGAATCTTTAGTCAATCATCTGCCTTGGAGGAGAAAAAGTGACACTAGAAAGCTATGCAGTCGGAAAGTGGTTCGCCGGTGAAGGGGGAGAGACCATCTTGAATGCTGTAACCGGTGAACCGGTATGTACGGTGTCGAGCAAGGGCCTAGACTTCGAGGCGATGCTGGAGCACGGACGCAAGACGGGAGGGCCAGCTTTACGCAAGTTGACGTTTCACGAACGTGCGCTTCGACTGAAGGCACTGGCGCAGTACTTGCTGGAGCGCAAGGAGAACTATTACTCCATCTCTCACGCGACCGGCGCCACGCGTAACGACTCCTGGATCGATATCGAAGGCGGCATCATGACGCTGTTTGCCTACTCGAGCAAAGGCCGCAAGGAGTTGCCGAACCAGACGTTCCTGGTGGACGGATCTCCTGAGGTGCTCTCGAAGAGCGGCACCTTCGTAGGTCTACACATCTGCACCCCACTGCAAGGCGTCGCCGTACACATCAACGCCTATAACTTTCCTTGCTGGGGGATGCTGGAAAAGATTTCCGTGAACCTACTGGCGGGCGTTCCGGCAATCGTCAAACCTGCCAGCCAGACTGCGTTCCTAACCGAGGCGATGTTTCGCGACATCATCTCGTCCGGCATCTTTCCTGAAGGATCGCTGCAACTTATCTGCGGCAGTACCGGCGATCTTCTTTCGCATCTCAACTCGCAGGACGTCTTGACTTTTACCGGCTCCGCATCGACCGGTCGCAAGCTGCGACAGATGCCTGCCATTCAGCAAAACTCCGTGCGCTTTACCATGGAAGCGGACTCACTGAACTTCTCCTTGCTGGGACCGGATGCGAAGCCCGACCAACCTGAGTTCGAATTGTTTGTGAAGGAAGTCGTCCGCGAGATGACTGCCAAGGCTGGGCAGAAGTGCACGGCTATCCGCCGTGCCTTCGCACCCCGGGAGTTGATTCAGCCGTTAATTGAAGCGATCAGTAAACGCCTTTCGAAGGTCGTTGTCGGCAACCCTTCCGTTGAGGGTGTAACGATGGGTGCGTTAGCAAGCCTTGGCCAGCGGGATGAGGTGCGCGAACGTGTGCAGGAACTATGTAGCGGTGGTGCGGAACTCGTCTTCGGCGACCCAACCGAATTCGACGTGAAGGGCGCTGATATCGTAGCAGGGGCATTTCTGGGGCCCATGCTTCTGTACAGCCGTAAACCCAAGGAGCACGTCGCGGCGCATTCGGTCGAAGCGTTCGGCCCAGTCGCGACGCTGATGCCTTATGACTCACTCGAAGATGCCATCGAGCTCGTAAAGATGGGGGAAGGCAGTCTGGTCGGCTCGATCTTTACCTACGATAACAACTTCGCTCGTGAGCTGGTCATGGGAACTGCGGCGTTTCATGGACGCATGCTGATCATCAATCGCGATTGCGCGAAGGAGTCAACAGGGCACGGCTCGCCGCTACCTGGGCTCATTCATGGCGGACCGGGTCGCGCCGGCGGCGGAGAAGAGATGGGGGGCATCCGCGGTGTGATGCACTATCTGCAGCGCACGGCGTTACAAGGCTCGCCCGAGACGCTCACGCAGATCAGTCGGCGCTGGCTCACCGGCAGTGAACGTCATGAGGGCGTCCACCCCTTCCGCAAGTACATCGAAGAGCTTGAACTCGGTGACTGCGTGGTGTCGGCTCCGAAGCTGGTGACGCTGGAACACATCGAACACTTCGCGCACTTCACCGGTGACCAGTTCTATGCACACATGGACGAGGCCGCTGCGAAAGCGAATCCATTCTTTGGCGCGCGGGTGGCGCACGGCTATTACATTGTTTCGTTGGCCGCCGGACTTTTCGTCGATCCGAACCCGGGCCCCGTCCTGGCCAATACGGGCGTAGACAATCTTCGCTTCATCACACCCGTCTACCCAGGCGACTCTCTTAAGGTCATTCTCACCTGCAAGGCGAAGAACCCGCGCGAAACCGAAAATTACGGCGAAGTCCGCTGGGATGCGGTGATCACGAACCAGGACGACAGGCTCGTGGCCCAATACGACGTTTTGACCATGGTGGAAAAGAGGCCTATGGAGAGTGCCGCGTTGCAGAGCGCCGGGGAGCGCGTACGCGAAGATGAGGCGATCATGGCATGAGCTACGAAAGCATTCTTTTCGATATCACAAATGGCGTCGGACGCCTTACCCTCAACCGGCCCGATAAGCTCAACAGCTTTACCACGGGCATGCACGAAGAGGTGCGTGATGCTCTATCGCGCCTTCGCGAAGAGAAGGACCTGCGCGTACTGCTGCTGACAGGCGCTGGGCGTGGATTTTGCGCGGGACAAGACCTCGGCGACCGCGCCGTAGCACCTGGCGACGACCCTGTAGACCTCGGCATATCGATCGAGAAATACTATGGACCGATGGTGGTCAGTTTGCGAGCATTGCCTGTGCCTGTGCTGTGTGCAGTGAACGGCGTCGCTGCTGGTGCGGGCGTGAACCTGGCTCTGGCTTGCGATCTCGTGATCGCGAAGAAGTCGGCAAGCTTTATACAGTCATTCGCTCGGCTCGGCCTGATCCCCGATACCGGCGGCACCTACCTGCTTCCTCGGCTCGTGGGTACAGCGCGCGCGATGGGCTTGGCGCTGCTCGGCGATAAACTTCCAGCGGAGCAAGCAGCCGAGTGGGGTCTGATTTGGAAATGCTTCGAAGACGAGGCGTTTGAAGTCGAAACCGAGAAGCTTGTGCAACAGCTTGCCGGAGCTCCAACCCTCGGTCTCGCTCACACCAAGCAGGCAATCTACGCAAGTGCGTACGCCACGTTCGAGCAGCAACTCAAGACGGAACGCGACTCCATGCGTGAACTCGGCATGAGTTTAGACTACGCAGAAGGCGTGCAGGCTTTTCTCGGCAAGCGCGCTCCGGTATTCCATGGCCGCTGAACTTCAATCGACACCGGTTCCGAACACGACAATGGTCGGCGTTGTAGGCGCCGGCGCCATGGGTGCTGGCATTGCACAACTGGCTGCGCTCGCCGGTCACAAGGTCAGGCTTTTCGACACGCGTCCGGATGCCGCACAGAGGGCGATTGAAGGTACAGTTGCCGCGGTTGAAATGCTTGTGGCGAAGGGCCGCCTGGCAGAGGAGCAGGTGGCCGGCGTGCGGACATGGATGTCCGCCGCCAACTCACTCGAGGATCTCACTGAATGCGGCCTCATTGTGGAAGCAATCGTTGAGAATCTTCAGGCCAAACAAGCGCTCTTCCGCAGCCTCGAAGAGATCACGGACGCAGACGCTCTGCTTGCGACCAATACTTCCTCCATCTCGATCACGTCGATCGCATCCGCTCTGAAGACACCGGATCGGTTGCTCGGCATGCATTTTTTCAATCCGGCACCAGTGATGCCTTTGGTGGAAATCATCTCCGGTGTGGCGACGTCGCGAGCTGCCGCCGCCACCCTCTACGCGACTGCAAAAGCCTGGGGAAAAATACCTGTATACGCTAAATCCAGTCCGGGCTTCATCGTCAATCGTGTGGCCCGCCCCTTCTATGCTGAGGCGCTGCGCGTCTTGAATGAAGGAGGTTCTGATTGCGTTACGATCGATGCTATCCTCCGCGAAGCGGGTGGTTTTCGCATGGGCCCATTTGAACTTATGGATCTCATTGGGCATGATGTCAACTACGCAGTCACACGTTCAATCTTCGATGCGTTTTACGGTGACTCCAGGTTTACACCATCGCTGCTCCAATTGGAGCTTGTTGAAGCAGGCTTCCTTGGTCGTAAGTCCGGGCGTGGGTTCTATAGCTACGGTAATAACAAGATCGCAGTTTTTCCGCAGACGAGTTCTCCCAGCACCAAGCCAGACCGTGTACGTATCTTCGGGGTTGGACATCTAGCAGATGCATTCGCGCGCAGGTTAGGTGATTTGTCCGTCGCATACGAGCGAATCGCAAAGCTGGAGGATGGTCGGCTCGCCGAAGCCGACGAAGCGGTTCTCTACCCATCCGACGGCCGGACTGCCACCGCACGAGCTCAAGCCAATGGCGTGGCAAACACGATCCTGGTTGACCTCACACTGGATGCGTGTACGGCTACACGTCTGGCGATCACTCGCAGCGATACGTGTAGCGCCTCTGCATTCGCCTCTGCAATAGGATTGCTGCAGGCCGCTGGATACTGCGTTTCTGAAATCGACGATATCCCAGGCATGGTCGTTCTCCGCACAGTCGCGATGCTCGCCAATGAAGCCGCAGACGCTGTCAATCAGGGAGTGTGCAACGTCGCCGATTGCGATCTTGCCATGCGAAAGGGTGTGAACTACCCAGCCGGTCCGCTGGAGTGGGCTGACAAACTTGGCCTGGAAGCAATCGTCGAAACTCTGGACAATCTCCGAGCGGCCTATGGAGATACGAGGTATCGGGTCTCGCCGCTACTGCGGCGAAAAGCCCTCACACGAGCCACGTTTCATGAGATGGAGACATAGCCATGCTCGAGCCCGCAACAAGTCTTGCTCAAAGAGTGGTGACTGCAATGCTGGCGAAGGACCGCGCGACGCCAATGCTTGGAATGGCAGTCGTTAGCGCCGCGGAAGGAGCCTGCTGTATTGAAATGACCGTGCGCGAAGACATGCTGAATGGATATGAGACTTGCCACGGAGGCGTACTCTTCACGCTGGCAGACTCCGCCTTCGCGTTCGCCTGCAATAGCCGCAACCTGTGCATGGTCGCTGCGGGAGCACAGATTGACTTTCTGCGTCCTGCCCGGGTGGGCGACATACTCCGCGCGACCGCCGCTGAAATCTCGTCCGGTAAGCGGCTTGGTTTGTACGACGTCACCGTTACCAATCAGAAGCAGCAAACCGTCGCTCTATTTCGTGGTAGATCATGTCGCGTCGACGGCGTTGTGGTCAACGACGCAGGCACTGAATCCGCAACGGTCTAGTTCTCAAGAGGCGTTTACCCATGATACGTATTCTTTCGCAAGCCGCCAGCCTGGAGCCAATCGAGAAAGCCAGTCGCGACGAGTTGCAGGCTCTTCAGCTTGTACGCCTCAAGAAAACGCTGCACCACGTCTACACCAACGTCGATCACTATCGTCGCAGCTTCGATGCTGCCGGCATCCATCCCACCGATCTGCGCGAGCTTTCTGATCTGCGAAGGTTCCCTTTCACGACCAAGAAAGATTTGAGAGACAACTATCCTTTCGGGCTACTTGCAGTGCCTCGATCACAAGTTTCCCGTATCCATGCGTCGAGCGGTACAACCGGCAAGCCTACTGTAGTCGGGTATACGGCCGCTGACATCGATAACTGGGCCAATCTTGTAGCGCGCAGCATTCGTGCAGCCGGAGGACGTCGCGGCGATATGGTTCACATCGCCTACGGCTACGGTCTGTTCACTGGCGGGCTCGGCGCTCATTATGGAGCCGAACGTGCTGGATGTACTGTGGTTCCTATGTCTGTAGGTCAAACGGAGAAGCAAGTCCAACTCATCTGCGACTTCAAGCCAGACATCATCATGGTGACGCCTTCTTACATGCTCAACATCATCGACGAGTTCACGCGTCAGGGTCTGGATGCGCGCATGTCTTCCTTGAAAATAGGTATGTTCGGGGCTGAGCCTTGGACGAACGCCATGCGCGGCGAACTGGAATCTCGCGCGAGTATCGACGCTGTTGATATCTACGGCTTATCCGAGGTGATGGGGCCGGGTGTGGCGAGCGAATGTGTCGAGACCAAAGATGGCCCCGTCATCTGGGAAGACCACTTCTATCCGGAGATCGTCGATACGATCACCGGTGAAGTTCTGCCTGACGGCTCTGAGGGTGAGCTTGTTTTCACATCGCTGACGAAAGAGGCGCTTCCAGTGATTCGCTACCGTACTCGCGATTTGACGCGATTGCTGGCTCCGACAGCGCGCTCTATGCGCCGTATGGAAAAGATTATCGGGCGCTCAGACGACATGCTCATCATCCGCGGTGTCAACGTGTTCCCAACGCAGATTGAAGAGATCATGATCAAGTTCCCAGAGCTCTCTGCGCACTACCTCATCGACGTGGGCCGGGAAGGCAATCTCGATCATATGACGGTAATCGTCGAGGTCAAAGCCGACGCGGTTCCAATACTCAGTACGGAAGGCCGCGCGGAGCTTACTAAACGCTTGCAGCACCATATAAAAGCGAATGTTGGCATCAGCATTACGCTGAGACTCGCCGAACCTATGACACTCGAACGGTCCGCGGGCAAGGCATGCCGAGTGATCGACCGACGCAAAGCGCCAGCTTCAGGCAATTGAGAAAGAAGGACGCCATAAAGACCGCTTACATTTGCGATGCAATTCGGACCCCCTTCGGCAAGTATGGCGGCTCGCTCGCTACCATGCGCGCGGACGACCTTGCCGCTCTTCCAATCAAGGCGCTGATGGCGCGCAACCCGAGCGTCGACTGGTCTGCCTGCGACGATCTGATCTATGGTTGCGCCAACCAGGCGGGCGAGGATAACCGCAACGTAGCGCGGATGGCCGTGCTGCTCGCGGGCCTTCCGGTAGACGTATCGGCCACTACTGTAAACCGCCTCTGCGGTTCAAGCCTGGATGCCATCGCCATGGCCTCTCGCGCCATTCGCTGTGATGAAGGTGACCTCTTGCTGGCGGGCGGAGTCGAAAGCATGACCCGTGCGCCGTTCGTAATGGGCAAAGCGGAGAGCGCATTTTATCGCGCTGCAAAACTAGAGGACACCACACTGGGCTGGCGATTCATCAATCCCGCGCTCAAAGCACAGTACGGCGTCGATTCCATGCCGGAGACGGGCGAGAATGTAGCCGAACAGTTCGGTATCTCGCGTGCCGATCAGGACGCGTTCGCGGCACGAAGCCAGGAGCGTTGGGCAGCAGCGAATGAGCGTAACTTCTTTGATAGCCAACTCGTCCATGTAGCTGTCCACCAGCACAAGGGTGAGACCCGCATGTTCGCGCTCGATGAGCAACCACGGCCCGGTACGACAACGAATGTGCTGGCAAAGCTCAAAGGGGTGGTGAAGCATGATGGCACCGTGACAGCGGGAAATGCTTCTTCGCTGAATGATGGTTCGGTTGCTGTGTTGCTTGCGTCTGAAGCAGGATTGAAGAGCCATGGACTCCGGCCGAGAGCCCGCGTCGTCTCCGCCGCGGCCGCCGGGATTGAGCCCCGCATCATGGGTTATGCGCCGGCGCTTGCGGTTCCCAAGGCCCTGCATCGGGCTGGCTTAACCATCGACCAGATGGACACGATCGAGTTAAACGAAGCCTTCGCTGCACAGGCTCTTGCCGTGACGCGAGCGTTGGGTCTTGCCGACGAGGATCCACGCGTCAATCCAAATGGTGGGGCCATCGCTATCGGTCATCCTCTTGGAGCCTCGGGGGCACGCCTGGTAACGACCGCTATCAACCAACTAGAAACCACAGGGGGACGTTTTGCCCTGTGTACGATGTGCATCGGCGTGGGACAGGCCGTTGCCCTCATCTTGGAGCGCGTTTAATGAACATCTACGAGTTTGAAGGGTTTATTCCGGTCGTCGATCCCAGTTCGTATGTGCATCCGACGGCGGTGTTGATCGGCGACGTAATCGTAGGTGCGCGGTGTTATGTTGGGCCAAACGCGGTGCTGCGCGGGGACTTCGGCCGATTGATTATGTTCGACGGCAGTAATCTGCAGGACACCTGTGTGATGCACGGTTTTCCGGAGATGGACACCATCATTGAGCAGGATGGGCATGTTGGTCACGGGGCGATCCTTCATGGTTGCCGCGTCGGTCGAAATGCGATGGTCGGCATGAACGCTGTGATTATGGATAACGCAGTCATCGGCGAAGAGAGTATCGTCGCCGCACTGGCGTTTGTGAAGGCAGACATGCAGGTGCCGCCGAGAAGCCTGGTGGCGGGGGTTCCGGCACGCATCCTCCGCGAAGTAACCCAGCAGGAAATTGAGTGGAAGACAACCGGAACTGCTGTATATCAGGATCTCTCCGAGAGAAGCCGGAGGTCGCTTCGTCCGGTAGTTCCCCTCACTGTTCCAGAGCCCGGTCGGCGTCGGCTTGGCCCGATCGCAGGACTGGATCCACTCTTCAAGGTCAAACGAGCAATGAGGTAGCGGTTACTCCCGCTGCGCCGGCCGGTATCACTATCGGCCTTCTCGCACATTCCGATGTCTGTAGTCCCCAAGTAGCACAAAACTGCAGATTCCGGTGTAGTGAGTCAAGAGTTCACAACCTAAGAATTGTCATCCCGAGCGGAGGGCGTAGCCCGGAGTCGAAGAGCTTGCCCTGAGCGAAGCCGAAGGGATCTGCTTTTCCTCGGCGCTCCTCCGCGTCCTTTGCGTTCGTTATTGCCTTTTGCAATCAGCAACATAGCAGCCACAAAACCCGACCTTGGCCCATAAACGTCGTGTCAAGCCCCCCGTATCCTCAAAAAAACCATCCAACTCACTGAAAACAAGCCGAATAATAAATCCGCAGAAGCGGTAATTAATACTCCCTCCACCTGCTAGCATTAACACATAGCTTGGAGATCGAGACACACAACGCCCGGCGCAACCCTCCGGGCGATTCGCATTTAAGGGCCCTAACCCGAGCAGAATCAATATTTTGCCGCTAAAATCTCTCAAATCAATATTTTGAGCCGCAGGTCACCCGCTATCTCGCTGATTCTAAAGATTCTGGCCAGAAATAGGGGGGTGGAGGGAGGGGCAGACGCCATCGATATTAAATCTTCGTGGCACTGACGAGTGCTCGTCATCGACCCATTATGATATCTCCAAAGAGGACAAGAAGCGTGATCCGTAAACTTATGCGCCCAACAGTAGTGTTGACGGCCTTGGCCAACGGCAGCTATCAGCCGGAGGGTCCCACTTGCCCTGTCCCGGAAGCAAAGTAGCGGGATGAGCGTTCTTGTCTTCACCGGCCTGGTCTTCGCTACCTCCGTGCTTGCGGGGCTGCTGGGCGCGCTTACCGGGTTGGGCGGCGGCGTGGTCATTGTGCCCGTGCTTGCACTGCTCTTCAAGGTCGACCTGCGTTATGCCATCGGGGCGTCCTTGGTCTCAGTCATCGCCACCTCCTCCGGCGCGGCCGTTGCGTATGTGCGCGAAGGCCTGTCGAATATTCGCATTGGCATGTTTCTGGAGATCGCCACGACTCTCGGCGCTCTGCTCGGCGCCTACCTCACCGCCAAGATTTCCAGCCACTGGATTGCCATTGTCTTTGGCGCGGTGCTGCTGTTCTCAGCGTTCGCTTCATTCCGTAAGCGGTCCGAAGTGGCCTCAAACGCTCCCGTCAGCCCGCTTGCCGGCAAGCTCGAACTCGACGGCAGCTACCCTGGCTTGGACGGCGAAGAGTCCTACAGCGCGCAGCGCATCCCGCTTGGCTTCGGCATCATGTTCGGCGCGGGAACACTGTCCGGACTGCTTGGCATCGGCTCCGGCGCGGTGAAGGTGCTGGCGATGGACCAGGCGATGCGGCTGCCCTTCAAGGTCTCCACCACCACCAGCAACTTCATGATCGGAGTCACCGCCGCCGCCAGTGCCGGCATCTATCTCGCCCGCGGGTACATCGATCCCGGCATCGCCATGCCGGTGATGCTGGGTGTGCTCGCCGGCTCACTCATCGGGACGCGCATCCTGGTTCGCGCGCGCGCAGAGACTCTCAAGATATTGTTCGCGGTGGTCATCGTCGCGCTTGGCTGCGAGATGATTTACAGCGGCTATACAGGACGAATATAGCTGCTAAGGATACAGAGAATGCCTCATACTCATCCCGGTCCGACCGACAAGCAGATAGACCTCTCCGTCGCCGCTATGCTGCGCTTTGGCGTTACGCTGGCAGCCTGCTTCGTCCTGGCCGGGGGCTTGCTCTCTCTGAGGTATCCAGGCCGCGCGTTGCCGGACTACGCGCACTTCCACAGCGCGGGGGCTTCCCTCAACACCATCTCCGGCATCTTCACCGGCGCCTATCACCTTAACCCATTCAACATCATCCAGTTGGGCTTGCTGGTGCTCATCGCCACCCCCGTCGCCCGCGTTGTCCTGTGCGTAATAGGCTTCGCCCGGCAGCGCGACCGCATCTACATCTCTATCAGTTTGATGGTGCTGGTGATTCTGCTCTACAGTCTCATCAAAGCGGGGCGTTGACCATGCAGCCATCCACCGCTCGCACGATGTACGATGTTGGCAACGGTTCGTCCCAGTTCTTGCAGACAAGGAAACTCGATGGCTGACACAACCGGTCCTCCACATCCCGACGCGAAGTGCAATCCACCCGAAGCAGACGCCTCGCCGCCGGGAAGCTCAACGCTGCCCGGCCGCTTTAGCCGGCGTTCCTTCCTGTCGCACATTGGCGCGGCGGGAATCGTCGCCACCGCACCGCCACTGCTGGCGGCAGCGCCCGCAGCCGTATCTGCGCAAGAACCAGCCGCTGCTGCGGCAGGCACTCTGCCGCTCACCTTGCGCGTCAACGGCCAACTGCACACGCTGCACATCGACCCTCGTACCACGCTGCTGGACTGTCTGCGCGAGAATCTTAACCTGCCCGGCACCAAGAAGGGCTGCGACCACGGCCAATGCGGCGCCTGCACCGTCCATGTAAACGGCCGCCGGGTCAACTCCTGCCTCTCGCTTGCTGTCATGCACCCCAACGACGAGATCACCACCATTGAAGGACTCGGCCAACCGGGCCATCTGCATCCGATGCAGGCCGCCTTTATTGAGCACGACGGCTATCAGTGCGGCTACTGCACCTCTGGCCAGATTATGTCCGCCGTTGCCGTCCTGAAGGAGCCCGTTGGCCCCAGCGACGACGACGTAAAGCAGGCCATGTATGGCAACATCTGCCGTTGCGGTGCCTATCCCAACATTGTGTCCGCCGTGCAACAGGTTCGTCGCAACGTGTAGCTAAATCGCTAGTAGTTCGCTGATTGTCTTAGGAGTCACGATGGAAGCCTTCACCTTCACTCGCGCCACCGCCAACGCTCAGGCGATCGCGGCGCAGACGTCCGCAGCAGCGAAGTTCGTGGCCGGTGGCACCAACCTTATCGACATGATGAAGCTGGACGTCGAACGCCCCAGAATCATCGTCGACATCAACCCGCTGCCGCTGAGCGAGATCACCACAACTCCAGATGGCGGGCTCGTGCTGGGCGCGCTCGCCCGGAACGCCGATGTGGCGCACCATCCTATTGTGCAGCGCGACTACGCGGTGCTCTCGCAGGCGCTGCTCTCCGGTGCGTCGCCCCAGTTGCGGAACATGGCCACCACTGCCGGCAACCTGCTGCAGCGTACCCGCTGCCCCTACTTCCGCGACACCGCGCACACCTGCAATAAGCGCGAGCCCGGCAGCGGCTGCTCTGCCATTGAGGGCCACAACCGTATGCTGGCAATCCTGGGTACCAGTGAGCACTGCATCGCGACCAGCCCCTCCGACCAGAATGTCGCGCTCACGGCACTTGATGCCAGCATCCAGATTCAGAGCGCGCGCGGCACGCGCACCGTGCCCATCTATGACTTCTACCGGGTCCCAGGCTCGACTCCTCACATCGAGACCGTCCTGCAACCCGGTGACCTGATCACCGGCGTCACGCTGCCTGCGCCCATCGCCGGCGGTAAGTCGGTCTACTTGAAGCTCCGCGACCGTGCTGCGTATGAGTTTGCGCTGGCGTCGGCCGCAGTTGTTATCAAGATGAATGGCACGCGCATTGAGTATGCGCGCGTGGCGCTCGGCGGCGTTGGCACTAAGCCCTGGCGCTCACTCGAAGCAGAAGCCGTGCTGCACGGCTCGACCGCCGACCCTATCACCTTCCGCCGCGCCGCAGAAGCCGCACTCAAGGATGCGCGACCGCAGAGCCAGAACAGCTTTAAGGTTGAACTCTCACGGCGCTGCATCGTCCGCTCCCTCACGACTGCGACGCAAACTGCATGACCTCGCCACCGCAGGAGAAACACTCATGATGTTCAGCGAGTATCTCGACTTTATCCAGTCCAACGGCGCAGCACCCAGCGGTGCGCCCTCGGCACCCTCCGCACCGCCATCGACCATCATCGGCGCCTCGCTACCACGCATTGATGGCCCGCTGAAGACCACTGGGACGGCCGCCTACGCCTCCGACTACAGCTTCCCGCGCATGGTCTATGCCGTACCGGTCCGCTCCACTGTCGCTGCAGGCAAGATCACCGCACTCGACTCTGCCGCGGCAAAGAAGATGCCCGGCGTGCTACTGGTACTCAATCACAGCAACGTTCCCCAGATCTTCCGCAACGGCTCCGGTGGCCGTGCCAGCGAGAGCCGCCCGCCGCTCTCCGACGACACTATCTACTACTGGGGCCAATACGTGGCTCTGGTTGTCGCTGAGACCTTCGAGCAGGCCACCGCGGCAGCCTCTGCCGTGCGAGTTTCTTACACTTCGGCCAACATCAATGTTTCCACTTCGCTCAATGACCCCATGCCTGCCATCGGCGCCGACGGTGGCCCCCGTATCCTAAGCCACCGCGGCGACAGCGATGCCGCCTTCGCGTCCGCTCCGGTTAAGGTGGACGCGGTCTACAGCACCCCCGCCGAGACCCATAACCCCATGGAGATGCACGCAACCGTCGCCGTGTGGAAGGGCGACAAGGTCACTCTTTATGAGAGTTCGCAGGGCGTGGTGAACCACCTGAACGTCATGGCGCAGGTGCTGGGCGTGCCCAAGGAAAACCTCCAGATTATCTCGCGCTTCATCGGCTCCGGCTTCGGCGGCAAGCTCTTTCCTTGGCCGCACTCCGCGCTGTGCGCTGTGGCGGCGCGCCAACTCAACCGGCCGGTTAAACTCACGCTCGCGCGCAACATGATGTTCTCCAACGTCGGCCACCGCCCGCGCACCGAACAGCGCATGCGCCTTGGTGCTGCGCCCGACGGCAAGCTACTCGCGCTGCAGCAGGACTACCGCAACAGTACCTCGGAGATCGACGACATCCGCGAGAACTGCGGCGAGGCTACGCCGTTTCTCTACACCACCGCGAACCTGCGCGTTAGCTCCGCGCTGGTTAAGCGCAACATAGGCTCGCCTACGCCAATGCGTGGTCCTGGCGCGGTCCCCGGTCTCTTCGCGCTGGAGTCTGCCATGGACGAGCTTGCCATTGCGCTCAAGATGGACCCAGTGCAGCTCCGCCTCGGCCTCGATACCCTTACGGACGAGTCCAACGGCAAGCCCTTTTCGTCGCGCCACCTCAAGGAATGCCTCCTGGTCGGCGCGGAGCAGTTCGGTTGGTCCAAGCGCACGCCCGCGGTCGGATCCATGCGAGACGGCGACCTTGTCCTCGGCTGGGGCGTCGCCTGCGCCTCGTGGGGCGCGGGCCGGGGTGTCAGTCAGGCCACGGTCACCCTGCGCGACGACGGCACTGTTCGCGCCGGCTCCGCCACCCAGGACATCGGCACCGGAACTTATACGGTGGTCGCGCAGATCGTCAGTGATCGAACCGGTATCACAGTGGACAAGATCGATGTTGTGCTCGGCGACAGTTCTCTGCCACCAGGACCGATGTCCGGCGGGTCTACAGCGACCGCGACGGTCATCCCATCGGTGATGGACGCCGCCGATGCGGCGACAAAGGTGCTGCTCGGTGCCGCTGTCTCGACCAAGGCCTCGCCCTTCTACGGAAAGGACGCCGCCTCGCTCACGCTCTCCTCTGGGCGCGTCCACTCTAAGGAGCAATCGCCTGAGAGCGGCGTACCCTTCCAACAGATTCTCAAGATGGCGAACCTCGCAGGTGCCCACGGTGATGGCAAATCAGGAGGCTACGGATCGGATAGCGATGGCAAGAACTTCTCCAATCACAGCTTTGGCGCGCAGTTCGTAGAGGTGCAGTGGGACCCTGGCATTGTGCAACTGCGCGTCCGCCGCGTGGTCACGGTCATCGATGGTGGCCGCATCATCAACAAGCTCCCAGCCACAAACCAGGTAGCCGGAGCGGTGGTGATGGGCGTCGGCATGGCTCTCTTCGAGGAGACCATCTACGACCCCCGTAACGGCCACGCCATCAATGACAACTTCGCCGACTACATTGTTCCTACTAGTGCCGACTCGCCACAGATCGATGTGCACTTTCTGGACATCCCCGACCCGATGATGGGCCACTATGGAGCACGCGGCATCGGTGAGATTGGACTGGCAGGCGTTGCCCCGGCGATCACCGCGGCGGTGTACCACGCCACGGGCGTCCGCGTCCGCTCCCTGCCCGTGCGCATTGAAGACCTGCTTAAATCAAGGGTGAATACCCTATAAGCATGGGAGAATGAAATGGTGGACGCGGTAGGGATCGAACCTACGACCAGTCGATTAAGAGTCGAATGCTCTACCAGCTGAGCTACGCGTCCATGCCTTGAACCCGCCTCGGGAGAGGCAAGAGCGAACGATTCTGGTTCGCTAAGGAATATGCGGGAAGGGCCTCCGCACAAGAGATAGTTTACCACGGTGTGGCGGTGGATATCGTAAGCGCTTGGTGGGCTTGCGAGCGAACCTACCGCGCCGCTCAGGATGACGGCGTTGAAGGGAATGCTAGTGTGTAAGTGCATCCGTTTTAAGCGACGAAGTCAACATGGGCCTCGCGGGAGATGATGCCGCGTTCGTAGCCCATAGCAAGGAGCTTGCGTATGGCTATGCGGCCGTCGTCGCCATAGTTCAGGGTGCGCTCATTGACGTACATTCCGACGAAGCGGTTGGCGAGGTTGGGGTCGAGGTCGCGGGCGAACTGCATCGCGTACTCAAGAGCCGCCTCTCGGTGATCCATGGCATGCTGGATGCTTGCGCGCAGAGCGTTGGTGGTGATGCGCTGAACTTCGGGGGCTAGCGAACGGCGAATGGCGTTACCGCCCAAAGGCAGCGGGAGGCCGGTCTGCTCATGCCACCACACGCCGAGGTCGAGAATCTTTTGCAGGCCGTCGCGGCTGTAGGTGAGTTGGCCCTCGTGGATGATGAGGCCGGCGTCAAACTCACCGGCGAGAACAGCGGGGATGATCTTGTCAAAGGCTACGGTGACGGTCTCAATCTCTGGCGCGAAGAGCTTGAGCGTAAGGTAGGCTGTGGTCAGCGTGCCGGGCACGGCTATACGCAGCTTCTTCACTTCGTCGAGAGTGAATTTCTTCGCGGCGACGATCATGGGCCCATAGCTGTCACCGACTGAGCCGCCGCAGGGCATCAGCGTGTAGTGCTCCTGTATATAGGGATAGGCGTGGAAGCTGATGGCGGTGACGTCGTAGAACTGATCGGTCATAGCGCGATGATTCAACGCCTCGATATCGGTGAGGGTGTGGGTGAACTTATATCCTGGGACGCGCACCTTGTTGGTGGCAAGGCCGTAGAACATGAATGCGTCATCGGAGTCAGGGCTGTGGGCTATCTTGATTTCGCGAACTTTATCGGCGACTTGGGCTGCTACAGGTGTCATTGGTTCCTTGAGTTATGGGTGGCGGAGGACTGATGCACTCCGTTATGTTTCGTGCACTGGCAGAGTAAGTTAGATGCGGCTGGAACGGGTGAGGGAGCTATACACGCTTGCGGCGACAACGACTTTGACGGCTTCACCGGGTAGAAAGGGAGCCACAGAGCCGATCCATGCAGCTTGCAGGGAGTGATGGGTATAGTGCATGAACCATCCCGCACCGCAGATAAAAAGTACTGCGGTGGCGAGGCTCCCAGCGAGGAAGGCCGCGGCGAAGCGCGAACGGTGAGCACTCTGCAACCCAGTGAGTCGCCTGGTTAGCCCCCCTGCGATTGCGGCCACCAGCGGGTAGGCCATGAGGAATCCGCCGGTGGGGCCGAGAAGCTGGGCGATGCCGCCGGGGCCGGTTGGGGCGAAGACGGGCAGTCCGCCGAGGCCCTCAGCAAGATAGGCCAGCATGGCGAGGAAGCCGGCACCAGGCCCCAGCGCGAGGCCCACTCCCAGCACCGCCAATGGCTGCAGAGTGAGCGGCACTGGCGTGAAGGGCAGCGGAATGGCGATATGTGCCGCCGCCGCGACCACGGCTGTGGCGGCCAGGCCGGCGAGGAGCCTGCCGGGAATGCTGGAGGCGAAGTCCGAGAGGCTGGCTGGGTTGGTGGTGGAGGCAGCGATGGTCGGCATAGGTGTCCTCGGGGGCGAAGGGGTGTTTGCTAGGGTTGGTCGGAGTGAAAGGTGGTGCGCTCCCGTCGCCGTATCCGCCGGATATGCAGAAGGATGGCGGAGGACGCCCAAAGCAGGGTGACGAAGGCAAGAATCGAGATGGCAATTAAGACGTGCATGCAACAGGCTAAGGATAGCAAAGCGCGCGGTGCGAAAGAACCAGAGTCGAGTTGCAGCCAGTCCAGCGTGAACCCAGAGGGTTGCCCAGGGGGCGGTGCAATGTGCCGGTTAACTGCCGCGGAAGGTATCGACAAGTATGGTTCATCAGTGCGCAAAGTGCATCTGTGGCGGGCCGTAGTGCGCGATACTTAAAGTGATAAGAGAGTGTTTACGTGGCTGCCCTCAAGAACAACTCGAAGTTGAGCTCGCTGTCTGCCGGAGTGGGCAGAGTGCATAGTCGCGGGTCCGTGTGGCGGCGGCGGATGGCTACGGTGGCCGCCGGGGTGCTGGCCTTGATGATGTCCTATGGCGTTGTCTTTGGACATAACGGCTTGACTGCGTTCGCACACAAGCGCCAGGAGACGCGGACGTTGCAGCAGCAGATGCAGCAGTTGCAGCGCGAGAATGAGCGGCTGGCCAGCCATGTTGAACTCCTACAGAGCGACCCCGGCGCGATCGAGCATGAGGCGCGCGCGGAGCTGCACTACACGCGTGCCGGCGAAGTGATCTACACCCTGCCAGCGGCCCCAGCGCCCGATGCAACCAAGACTCAAACGAACGCCCAACAGTAGCTCCCCTACCCCCCTCTTATTGGGGCCCGAGTCTTTGGAATCAGCGAGATAGTGGGTGATCTGCGGGTCAAAATATTGATTCGCAAGATTTTAGCTGCAAAATACTGATTCCGCATGGGTTACGTGCCTTAAATGCGAATCGCCCGGAGGGTTGCGCCGGGCGGTGTGTGTGCCTGGATCTCGAAGCTATGTATTCATGCTAGCAGGTGGACACTTAATTAATTACCGTTTCTGAAGAAATACTATCTCTCCTTTTTTCAGTGAGTTGGGTGGATTTTGACGGATTTTGGGGCTCGACACGGCGTTTTTTGGCCAAACTCGGGATCTGGATCGCTATGTAGTTGATTGCAAGAGGCAAACGCGGAGGCCGCAAAGGGGAGCAAAGGGCCTCAGCTTAGGATGACAATCTTTATAAGCTCGGGTCAGGATGACAGGTTTTATCAGCTAGAAATGAGTTTTTTTGCTGCTTGAGGTGCCTTTCGAGCTGCAAAATGGCATCTTGAGGTGCCTTTAGCGCACGTTTTGCCCGGGGAGGAGTTTCCTTACGGCTGGGGGGTGGTTGAGGGAGCCGGTGTGGCCTGGGGGCCGAGGCCGAGCTTAATCAGGGCGCGGGAGTCCGGGGTGAGCTTGGTCTGCCAGCCGTTGTCGGATTGCAGCTTCTGCATGGCGGCGATGGAGGATGCATCCCAGGTTCCTGTGGGCTCTCCGGAGAGGTAGCCCTTCTGGATGAGCGCCATCTGAATCTGGGTGGCGCGCTCGGCGGGCATGCCGGCCGTGTCATGGTGGAACGAGCTGTGCGTGGCGTGGGCGTGGCTGCTGACGTGGTGGAGGCTGGCGTGGGTGGTGTGGCCGGCGCGGTGGGGGGTGGCATGGCCTGCGGCCAGGCAACAGGCTGGAACCGCGATGAGCAGCAGGTTGGGCAGGATTGTTTTGCTGGATTTCCGCATCGTTCGCTTGCCTTCCAAAGCTAGATTGTCTGACCTGTAAGACAGGCTAGTATGTTTCAGCCTAATGAATCAGATGCTATTGCGCAAGATAGGCGCGTTGTAGGAGTGTATACAACAGTACCCCATCGAAGGCCAGTCGTCCAGTGTGCGAGGCAGGGGGTAGTGGGTCTCTCCACTTCGTCTCGCGATGAGACCGCGAGACTCCGGTCGAGATGACACGGTTTGGGGGGCGATGAGGCTGCGAGACTCCGGTCGAGACGACACGGTGGTGGGGGGCGATGAGGCTGCGAGACTCCGGTCGAGACGACACGGTGGTGGGGATGACCCCACCCATGACGATGGAACTGTCATGGATGGGCACCCGTTGGGGTTAGGGCAGAGTTCCGCCGACGTAGGTATTGCCGGCGCCCTGGAGGCGGGGGTCGCGGATGACGAAGACCACGTCCTCGCCGGACTTGAGGGCGGTGACGATGGCGCGGTAGCTGGCCTCATCGGTTACGGGCTTGCGGTTGATCTCCGTGATGACAACACCCTGGGGCAGGTTGATGTTATCGGCGAAGGAGCCGGGCTTGACGGTGAGGACTGTCACGCCTCCCTTGATGCCGAGCTTGCCGGCGACGGACTGGCTGGTGGGCTGGACGGTGATGCCCAGCTTGTTCTGGCCGACGTCGGTCTGGTCGGGCGAGTTGTCGTCGTTGCCTGCATTGTCCAGGTCCGCGAAGAGCTTGGCGCGATCCGCGATGCCGACCTCAGTGGTGTCCCGCTTGCCGTTGCGCAGGTAGGTGAGGTGCACGGTGGAGCCGGGACGCTTGGCGGAGATGATGCTGACTAGCTCATCGCCGTCCTTGATGCTGGCACCGTCGACCGCCACGATGATGTCCCCGGCCTGCAGACCAGCTTTGGAGGCCGGGCCGTTGGGTGTGACCGAACCGACCAGGACGCCGCCGTTGGCGAAGCCGTACATACGGCCGACCGCAGCGGATTGCGCCGCCTGGAACTGAATGCCGATCGAGCCGCGGGTCACCTTGTGCTCCGGGCCGATGAGCATGTTGTAGACATTAATCAGTATGTTGGACGGCATGGCGAAGCCGATGCCCTCCGAGCCTGCGGACTGGGTGTAGATGGCGGTGTTCATGCCGATGACCTGACCGGCCATATCGACCAGCGGGCCGCCGGAGTTGCCGGGGTTGATGGCGGCATCGGTCTGGATGAAGCGCTGGAACTGGGACTGCGAGATGCCGTTCGGGCTGGGCTCGTCAATGGAGCGGTTCTTGGCGCTGACGATGCCTGCGGAGACGGTCTGGGAGAGGCCGAAGGGGCTGCCGATGGCGAGGACCCAGTCGCCGACCTGAGCGCCCTCCGAGTTGCCGAGCTTGACGGTGGGCAGGGTGAGGCCCTTGGGGTCGATCTTGATGACCGCGATGTCGGTGTCCTTGTCCACGCCGACGACGGTAGCGGGACGGCCGTTGTCCGAGCTGTTTTCGGGGTCGGTGGAGAGCTTGACGTAGATGTGGTCTGCCTTGTCCACGACGTGGTTGTTGGTGATGATGTAGCCGCGGGGGTCGACGATGAAGCCGGAGCCGAGCGCGCGGCGCTCGCCACTGTCGGGCGAGCCGTCGCCGTCACCGCCGCCCGGGTTCTGGCCGCCGAAGAAGCGGTTGAAGAAGTCCTGCATGTCGCCCTGGTCGCCGCCGTTATCGCCGCCATTGGGGGTAGCGCGGCGGTTGCGGCGGGTGGTGGATTGCTTGGGCAGCGACTCGGTGTTGATGTTCACCACGGCCGGCCCGACCTGCTTGACGATGGCGGAGAAGCCGTTGGAGAGATTGACCGGGTTGGGAATTACCAGCGGGCGGGCGTCACTGGAGTCCACACTGTGCTGGCCACTGGCGCTGACGCTGCCGGTGATCATGGAGCCGGCCAGAACGCCGAGCGAGAGAGCTGCGAGTATGCCGAAGGTAGTGGAGAGACGGCCCTTGCGGAGGTTGGCCCACTGTGTGCGGCCAAAGTTCTTGATCGATTGCATGGATTGTTTCTTCCTCAGTGTGGTGTTGAGAATCAAACTGCGAGCCA
>Ga0302319_10004724_pt1 | contig 27851 bp, 27 predicted proteins | sample Bog_T0_2_FD_203319 | JGI IMG/M metagenome (GOLD analysis project Ga0302319, IMG submission 203319) | Peat permafrost microbial communities from Stordalen Mire near Abisko, Sweden - Bog_T0_2 | ecosystem: Environmental > Terrestrial > Soil > Wetlands > Peat | place: Sweden: Abisko, Stordalen Mire... | reverse complement strand
ACGCCGCGCTCGGTCGCCTTCGACGTGCAGGGCTTTCGCGTCGCCGTGAACAAGGCCACCGGCGAAATCAGGATCCTCAAGAGCGTGCACGCCGCCGACGCCGGCCGGGTCGCCAATCCGATGCAGTGCCGCGGACAGGTCGAGGGCGGGGTCGCGCAGTCGCTCGGCGCCACACTCTACGAGGAGATGGTGATCGACGACGGCGGCCGGGTGACAAATCCCAAATTCCGCGATTATCATCTGCCGTCCTTCGTCGACATTCCGCACACCGAGGTGTACTTCGCCGACACCACTGACACCATCGGGCCGATGGGCGCCAAGTCGATGAGCGAGAGCCCGTATAATCCGGTGGCTGCAGCGCTCGGCAATGCGCTGGCGGACGCCACCGGTATTCGATTCACGACAGTGCCATTCAAGCCGGACCGGCTCTGGCCGCTGCTGCAGCAGAAGTACGGGAAATAGCGGAGCTTGGCATGGATCGTGCTTTGGTTTCTAATCGGCCCGCTATGACAGTTCGGGCGTGCGGGGGTATCTGTCCATGAGTAGCGACGTTCATCCGGTCGACGAGGTTTTGCCGGTCCCGCGCCTGCTGGCGCTCGGCCTGCAGCACGTGCTGGTGATGTATGCCGGCGCGGTCGCGGTGCCCCTGATCATCGGGCGCGCACTGAAGCTGTCGCCGGAAGACGTCGCCTTCCTGATCAGCGCCGACCTGTTCGCCTGCGGCCTCGCCACGCTGGTGCAATGTATCGGCTTGCCCGGCATCGGCATTCGGCTGCCGGTGATGATGGGCGTCACCTTCGCCTCCGTCGGCCCGATGCTGTCGATGGCCGCGGCGCCCGATATCGGCCTGCTCGGCATCTACGGCTCGGTCATCGCGGCCGGCGTCTTCGGTATCCTGGTCGCCCCTTTCGTCAGCCGGCTGCTGCCGCTGTTTCCGCCCGTCGTCACCGGCACCATCATCATGGTGATCGGCATCTCCCTGATGCGGGTCGGCATCAACTGGGCCGGCGGCGGCCTGCCGACCCTGACCAAGGTGGTCGACGGCGTTGCCGGCGCGTTTCCCAATCCGGGCTACGGCCAGTTGCAGGGGCTGGGCATCGCGCTGTTCGTGCTCCTGATCATCCTCGGCCTGATCAAATGGGGAAGCGGCTTCATCGCCAATGTCGCGGTGCTGCTCGGTATCATCGCCGGCGCGATCCTGGCCAGCCTGCTCGGCGTCATGCATTTCGAAAAGGTCGCGTCGGCGCCCTGGGGCGACATCGTGATCCCGCTTCGCTTCGGCGTTCCGCAATTCCATCTGGTGCCGATCCTCACCATGTGCATCGTGATGATCGTGGTGATGATCGAATCGCTCGGCATGTTCCTGGCGCTGGGCGAGATCACCGGCCGCACCATCGACCGCGATGCGCTGACCCGGGGCTTGCGCGCTGACGGCGTCGGCACCCTGCTCGGCGGCCTGTTCAACACCTTTCCCTACACGTCGTTTTCGCAGAATGTCGGGCTGGTCAGCGTCACCGGCGTACGCTCGCGCTGGGTGACGGTGACCGGCGGCGCCATCATGTTGCTGCTCGGCCTGTTGCCGAAGATGGCGGCGCTGGTCGAAGCCGTGCCGCTGGTGGTGTTGGGCGGCGCCGGCCTCGTGATGTTCGGCATGGTGGCCGCGACCGGCGCGCGCATCCTCACCGCGGTCGACTTCAAGAACAACCGCTACAATCTGTTCGTGGTCGCGATCTCGGTCGGCTTCGGCCTGATCCCGCTGGCCGCGCCCGGCTTCTTCCGCAACCTGCCGCACGACCTGCAGCCGCTGCTGGAGTCCGGCATCCTGCTCTGCGCGTTCGTCGCCGTGGTCCTCAATGCGTTCTTCAACGGCGTCGGCTCGACTGCCGCCGCCGAGGCCGATGCCGCCACGGCGGCTTCGTCGGCGCAGCATGTGTGATTGACATTCGTCATGGCCGGGCGAGACCGTAGGGTGGGTTAGCCGAAGGCGTAACCCACCATTTGACGGCGCGCCCGGATTCGGTGGGTTACGCTGCGCTAACCCACCCTACGATTCGACGATCCATATTCAATTATCAAACAGCGTCGAGACGTGCGTTCGCATTCCCGCGGCGCGATCCGCCCGAGTTGTGCATCGGTTTCGCCCGCGCTCGATGAGCAGAGGGCGCAGGGAAGACCGGGTGCGCGCTGCACCCGCGGTCCCGTGTGCTGAAATGGTAGAATGCGCACACGAGCATACAGGTTCAGCGGAGGCAATCCGGCCTTCCCTGCGCGGTGGTTTACGGCTTATACCGCGCTCTCCCTGGTGACCGGGCTTTCTTGCCACCATCGCCGCCTGGATACTTCCACGCGACTTGACGCCAGCGTCGGGGCGCCAGGACCACACGGCTTCGCCGTCCGCCTCGCGCGCGCTCGTCTGTCGCGCGCTCGGCGTCCACCGCATCCCGCCCCACGTCCGTGACGATCGCGAGCGCCCCTCTGGCGGAGCAGGACGGGACGAGGCTATAGACTGATTTGCCACTTCTGAAAATCAGAATATTTTTGCACAGGGGGCTGGACAGGTTTTACTGATTTGCCCGTCGGGTTGATTTGCCGCAGGCCTCGGGACGAAGATTTCGCTTGCACGCGGGACGAAGCAGTATGTGTGAGAAAGGCGCCTCTTCCTCGAAATCGTCATTGCGAGCGCAGCGAAGCAATCCATCGACCAAGACGAAAAGTCTGGATTGCTTCGTCGCTTCGCTCCTCGCAATGACGAACGGGGCATAGGCGCGCTCCGCAGCATGAGAAGGACGTCAACTCCCCCGGTACGTCGAATAGCTCCAGGGCGTGACCAGGAGCGGCACGTGGAGATGGCCTTCGGGATCGCTCACCGCAAAGCGTAGCGGAATTGAATCTAGAAATGGCGGATCCGACATCGGCACCTGCCGGGCGGCGAAGTATTTTCCGACGTCGAACACCAGTTCGTAGCGCCCGATCGGCACCGGCCGGCCGCCGATCAAGGGCGCATCGGTACGGCCGTCCGCATTGGTGATCGCGCGTGTCACCACGCGGCTGGCGCCGAGCTCCGACAATTCCACCAGCTCGACCGCGATCCCCGCCGCCGGCCGGCCGCTATGGGTATCGAGCACATGGGTCGACAGCCGGCCTTGCACCTGCAACCGGTCGTCAGCGGTCACCAGCTGATCGAGGCGCAGCGCCGCGATCCGGCAAATCTCCGCGATCGACGTCCGGGTTTCCGTGAAAACATCATTGGGCAGGCGGCGTTCGAAGTCGCGCAGGATGGAGTCTTTGGTGTGACGCCGCACGCAAACGATGTAGGGAAAGCCGAACTTCGCGCGGTAGGCATTGTTGACGCGCTCGAACGCCTCGAACTCGGCGTCCGAAAGGCGGTCGAGGCCGACGCTGTTCTGTTCGGCATTGGATTCCGCCGTCAGCCCCGCGGCGCGCTGGGTCTTGTTGGCGAGATCGGGATGCGCCTCGATCAGGGCAAGACGCAGTTCGGGAGCAGCCCGATCGACCGCGCTCTTCATCGCCTCGAACAACGGCCGGACGCCGGCGAACGGCCGCGCCGAGGCTACCTGTTCGGCGATCCATGGCGAATACTCGAAGATATTCGCAAGCGACGCGACAAAATCGTCCTTGCTGCAGGTGTTGAGGTCGGCCAGCGTTTTTTGCGACATCGCCCTCACGCTCCCGTATCGAACGCACCGGCGGCGAGATGGGAAAGATTGGCGTGCCAGTGCTGCGCGATCTGCAGCCGCGTCGGCACCCAGACCCGCTCGTGCTTCATGATGTAGTCGAGAAACCGCGCCAGCGACGCCGCGCGCCCGGGACGTCCGACCACGCGGCAATGCAGCCCCACCGACATCATCTTCGGCGAGCTCTCGCCTTCGGCGTACAGCACGTCGAAACTGTCCTTCAGATAGCTGAAGAACTCGTCGCCGCCGCCAAAACCCTGCGCGTTGACGAAACGCATGTCGTTGGCGTCGAGGCTGTAGGGAATGATCAGATGCGGGCCGGCCGGGCCCTTGATCCAGTACGGCAGGTCGTCGGCATAGGAGTCGCAGGAATAGAGGAAGCCGCCGGCTTCCATCACCAGCCTGACGGTGTTGATCGAGGTGCGTCCGGTGTACCAGCCGAGCGGACGCTGGCCGGTGACTTCGGTGTGGATGCGGATGGCGTCGGCGATTTCCACCCGCTCCTCCGCCTCCGACATGTCCTTGTGCTCGACCCATTTCAGGCTGTGGCTGGCGATGTCCCAGCCGGCCTCCTTCATCGCCGCGACGATCTGCGGGTTGCGCTTCAGCGCCGTGGCGACACCGAACACTGTGGTCGGCAGCTTGCGCGCGGTGAACATCCGCCACAGCCGCCAGAAGCCGGCGCGCGAGCCGTATTCGAACATCGATTCGATGTTGGCGTGGCGCTGCCCGGGCCAGGGTTGCGCGCCCAGCACGTCCGACAGGAACGCCTCGGAAGCCCGGTCCCCATGCAGCACGTTGTTTTCGCCGCCCTCCTCGAAATTCACCACGAACTGCACCGCGACCCGTGCATTGCCGGGCCAGCGCGGATCGGGCGGGTTACGCCCGTAGCCGTGGAGGTCGCGAGGATAGCTGGCTTCGGCCACCTAGATTTCCTCGAAGCGTATCTTCTGCGCGCCCTTCCACAGCACGGCCTTGCCGAACGTCGCCAGATTCTCCAGGCCGGAGGTCAGGGTGATGAAATGATTTCCGGCGAGCTGTCCCATCTTGCTGGCAAAATGCACGCCGCCATAGGCCAGCAGGATCTCGGTCTCGCTGATCCCGCCGGGATAGAGGATGATCTGGCCGGGCGCCGGATAGCTGGTGTGGTTCTCGTAGGAGACGCCGAAGTCGAGATCGCCGAGCGGCATCCAGACGCCCTCGCCGCTCCAGCGCACATGGATGGCCTGGCTCTCGAACGGCATGGCCTTGCGAAACGCCGCGCAGGTCTTCGGCGCCAGCGCTTCCTCGAAACGGGCCTGGAACGTGAAGTCGCCGGCATGGACGATGAGTTGGCTCATTCAAGGATCTCGTGCGGTTGAAGGAAAGTGGCGTTGACGAAATAGATTTGCAGCGGACGATTCCAGCCGATGATATCAAAAGCAAGGAACATTCCAACCGGCTGCCAAATTCTAGGCTTTTTGCAACTCCCGGCAAAGGCCGATCTCTGCCAGGGATGGCGGGCTTGCGCGCCGCGCCGGTCGAGCCTCGCCTATTCGTCCGGCCGCTTTCGTTCGTACGACAGACCGAAAATGCCGCTGCGGTGTACTTCCGGTTCCGGCGGAGGCGCCGGTGCGACCTCCGCCTGCGGTGGCGGCGGCGGCGGAGCCGGCAAGGTCTCGCACTTCATCGAATACACCAGCTTGCCGTCCTCGGTCCGGCCGATCGGCGCACAATTGTCGACCCGCGCGGTCGCGCTCTTATCGACCCGCGCTGTCGCGCTCTTGCCGACTCGCGCGGTCGCGCTATTGGGCACCAATTGGGTCTGCGCCCAGGCGGGCGGCGCGATCAGCAGAATGGCCAGTATCAGCTTCTTCATTGTCTTCTCTCGCGGCACAGAAGCGTTCGCAGCGACATTGAACCGGATTGGCCCAGGAAGTCGAGAGCACTCCGGCACAGCCGGCTGCCGAATATTTAGCCGCTATTTCCCTCTGATCAAGAAATTTGCTCGCCGCAACGTGATGGGCGACGGCGTGATCGCCCGCACCCCGATCATTATCTGAGCCTTGAAGGCGCCGGCCGCGAAGGATGGCAACAGGCGCCCGCCCCAAAGGAGATCAAGATGCGAAAGACAATTTTGACCATTCTAGCCGCGACATTGCTGGTGGCGTCGACGGCGCAGTTCGCCGCAGCCACCGAGCACCACCGGGCGCGCAAGGTTCACCGCACGCCGGCGCCGGTGAGCGAAACGCTGCGTAATTCCAACGCCTCTTTCGACGCTCAGCCCACAACATGGCCGCAGCCAAGCTCGACACCGCTTTATGACGAAGCGATGTCGCCGCCCGCGGGCCACTGAAGCCTGATCTGAACGTGAAGCCGGTCGCGCCCTCGCGGCCGGCTCACGCGCCGCCGCCCGACAGCAGCTTGACCAGCCGATAGAGATAATCCTCGCCCTGGTAGAACGATTTTATCAACACCCGTTCATCCTTGCCGTGGGCGCGGATGTCGTTGACGTCGCCGGCGAGACCGGAGTGACCGTAGGTCGGAATGCCGGCGTTGCGAAGATAGCTTCCGTCGGTGGCACCGGCGCTCATGGTCGGAAGCACGACGGCGGTGGGCCAGAATTCTTTCGTCAGTTTCTCGATCGACCCCATGATCTCCTCATGCAGGGCCGACGGCGCGCTCAACACCGGCTGATCGAGTTGGGTGACGGCGATCTGATCGTCCGCGAGCACGCGCTCCAGGGTTGCCTTGACCTCATCGACGGATTCACCGGGCATGATCCGGCAATTGACCTTGGCGGTCGCCAGTTGCGGCAACGCGTTGACCGCGTGGCCGCCCTGCAACATGGTCGCGACACAGGTCGTGCGCAGCTGGGCGTTATAGACCGGATTGGCCGCCAGCCGCACAAACGACATCGCCGCCGGATCCGGTTTGTCCGACAGCACCGTGCGCATGTCGGCCGCAGTCTGCTCACCCTCGAACTGCGCGGTGCGCTCGAAATAGGCCCGGGTAGTCTCGTTCAGCTTCAGCGGAAAACTGAATTTGGAGAGCCGGACAAGTCCCTCCGCGAGGCGATAGATGGCATTGTCCCTGCTCGGGACCGAGCTGTGGCCGCCCTTGTTCTTCACTTCGAGCTGATAACTCAGCGAGACCTTCTCGCTGGTCTGGACGCTGTTCCTGATCGGCTTGCCGTCCTTCAGCCCGACGCCGCCACCCTCGTTCAATGCGAATTCGGCATCGATCAGGTCACGATGGTTCTTGAGCAGCCATTGGATCCCCAGCGCATCGCGGTCGAGGATTTCCTCGTCGGTCTCGAGCGCGACGATGATATCGCGATCGGGCTTGTAACCCTCCTGCTTGTAACGAATGAGATTGGTAACAAAGGCCGCCGCCATGTATTTGTCGTCGCCGCTGCCGCGCGCATAATAGTAGCCGTCCTGCTCGGTCAGCTTGAACGGATCGACCGACCAGTCCTCACGATTGGCCGGCACGACGTCGAGATGCGCCACCAGCAGGATCGGTTTCCGTGCGCCGCTGCCGCGCAGACGGGCGACCAGATTACCCTTGTGCGGCGCCGGCGAGAACACGTGAATGTCCTGCTCCGCGAACCCCGCCGTCCGCAGCCGCGCCGCCATCGCCCCTGCCGCCAGCGCGGTGTCGCCGGTCGCGGTCACGGTATTGATTTCGACAAGCTCCTTGTAGATGTCGAAGGCAAACTGCTGCGGCGGACTCAGGGCTTCGGCGGCCGCCGGGCCAGACGTCACCGGGGAAATCGAGACTGCGGCGGCAAGCAGGGCGATCCCAACACCCTGCTGCAATGCGCGGCTGCAACGCCAACCCTGTCCAAACATCTCGCTCTCCCAAATTGCCGAATGCCGGAATCAATTCAGACAGGGAACCGGCTCGCTGGCAAGCGACCGGGCCCGACAGTTCCGCGGCCCAGCCATCCTATTTGGTATCTTTGACGGCGACGACTTCGATTTCCACCAAAAATCCGGGATTGGCGAGGGCGGCGACGCCGACGACGGACCTTGCCGGCAGATTGGGCTGACCGCCGCCGAAGAACTGCGTGTAGCCTTCCATGAAGGCCTTGAAATCCATCGGCACACGCGCGTCGTGGACGAGAAACACCTGCATCTTGACCACGTCAGCCATGCCGAGCCCGAGGCCTTCGAGGATTGCCTTGATCTTGTTGAGAACGCCTGATGTCTGGGTTTTGGTGTCGCCATAGGCCTGAGGACTTCCGGGGTCAGCGTCCTTGTTGATGACGGGAGGCACCTGGCCGCTGACATAATAGGTGGCGCCATCGCCGGAAACCTTGACCGCTTGCGCAATGGGGAATGTCGAATTCGGGATGGGATATCGCGCCACGTCGGCTCGCGCGGCGGAGCAATCCACGACCATCGCGCTCAGGAGCAAGGCCAAACCGGACAGGATCAGGGTTGCGGGTTTCATCTGTTTCTCCGTGCTCAAAAGGCGATTGTCAGCGGCGAACGGTCTTGACGTCGTCGGCCGTCACCGCGTCTTCGAAAACGTTGCCGAAATGGGTGCGCAGGTAGTTCACCACGGCGGCCACCTGGTCGTCGCTCATCATCGCTCCGAACGCCGGCATTCCGCGTTGCCCGTTGACGACCACGGTGAGCGGATATCCGCTTGCCGCGAGATTGCTGTTATCAGCGAGCGACGGATAGGCTCCGGCGCCCGTGGCACCCCTGGCATCGGACATGTGGCAGCCCTGACAGACATTGGCGAACAATGCCTCGCCGCTGTTTTCAACAAACCGGAAGCCGGGACTGAGCGGCGGGGCCGCGGGCGCGGTGCCCTGCGCGCATGCCATGACGGATACCAGCGACAGCGCCGCCGACAGCATCATGACGACCGCGAGGCGATGTCTTGAATTTCCGCATGTCATCTGGACAACATCCGCGCAATCCGTTCCTGGCACGCTTCACATCCTGACCACGCGCTCGTGCAGCCGGGTGATGGCGTCGAGCGAGGACAAGATGGCGCCCTCCTGCCATGCCGGAATGTACGAGGCGTGCTCGCCCGCGAGCGCGATACGACCATCGATCGCGCAGAGATTCTCATAGTGCTCGGCCCTTGCCTTGTCGGTCCACTCGCCGGCGCAGCCCAGCGTAAAGGGCACGCGGTGCCAGGCAACACTGATGCCGTTGTCGAATTCGGCAGGGTATTGCGGGTGAATGCGGGCGCCCAATTCGACCGCGCGGGCAACCCGTTCGGCCGGCGGCATCGCGGTGAATTCGTAGGCGCTGGGGCCGTCGAACAGATAGGCGCCGAGCAGCACGGCCCGGCCTGAACTGTTGAAGCCGGTGTTCGGATAGGCAATCTGCCGGATCGGCAGGTCGGTGTAGCTGATGCCGCCGTAGATCGCCTCGTCTTCTTCCCAGAAGCGGCGCTTGAACTGCAGGCCGACCTTGACCGATGCCGCATAGGGCACGGCGTCGATGGCTGCCTTCATGCGACCACCGACATCGATCGGAAGCTGGCTCAGGATCGAAAGCGGAATCGTGCAGAGGCACCAATCGGCCTTGGCCTGCTGCGGCGCCGCCGGCGCCTTGAGGTCGGTGTAGGTGACGGTGACGCCATGATCGTCCTGCTGGATCCGGGTCACCTTGGCGTCGTAGCGAATGAGATCGCCGACCTCCCTGGCGAACGCCTTGCCGATCATGTCCATGCCGCCCACCGGCTGAAACATCGTGGTCTGGAAGGTATGGCGCGCGAAATTCTGCAGATAGCGCCAGAGCCGCGATTGCAGGATGTCCGACAGATTGATCGGCTCGCCCGCGATCGGCACCGCCGTGAGGCCGCCGCCGGGATTCCTGGCAAAGCCGCGAAACTCGGCGGAGATCAGATTTGATTTGTAGGCGTAGTTGCCGTCCAGCGCGCCCCATGATCTCAGCGCCTGCATCAGGATCTCGCGGTCCTCTTTCGATACGGCTTCATCAAGCTTGCCCTGCTGTGCTGCCTTGGCGAGCAGTTCCGATATCTCTCCCCGGAAATCCGTCTCGATATCGCGGATGCGCTGCGGAACGCCTGCGAATGCTCCGCTCGCGTGCAGCAACGCGTTGTGATTGAGCTGGATGAACGGCTCCAGCGCGACACCCAGCCGCTTGCAGTAATCGAGAACCGCGCGATGGTGATAGGGAATCCGCCACGGACCGGGATTGATATAGAGGCCCGGCTCGAATTCGCAGGTCTGCCTGAAGCCGCCGAGTTCGGTGAAGGAATCCCCGCCCCGCAAGGTCCAGTTGCGCCCGCCCGGCCGGCTGTTGAATTCCAGAATCCGGACCTGGTATCCGGCCTTGCGCAACTCCAGCGCAGCCGTCATGCCGGCGAGCCCCGCGCCGAGAACGAGGACGGAAGCGCCCTTCACGTCGCCTTCAAGCCTGATCGGGCCCTTGTATCCGGAGTCGGAGGCAAACCCCAGCGCCGTCATCGCATGATACATCGCCGCACTGCCGGAGACCGCTCCGATCAGGGACAGCAAATCGCGCCGACTAACGGTGACGGGCTCGCGCGGCATTGTTGCTTCCGGCTCACTCGGACTGCGGGACCAAAGCGGGAGACAATACTATATCCCAGGCACCGGGCCCTTGTCGCTAGCCGGAATTGGCAGAAAGCCGCAAGCGAACGATCATCGCATTCTCGACTTCAGCCTGATCACGGAACCGTCGACCACGAACCGGCCATAACCGCGATGGTGGATGGTTTTCGGGTTTTTTTGCTTGGGATCGACCCAGGCCTTCAGCACCTCGAGGACGAACAGGTTGTACTTGTTCACCAACCGGGTATCGACCAGGTGGCATTCGAGATTGGCAAAGCACTCGGCGACCAGGGGCGCAGCGACGCGGCTGGCCTTGCGCGGCGTCAGTCCGATTGTTTCGAATTTGGCGACGTCGCAGCCCGAGCAATTGCCGACGTCCGCGACCTTTTGGGCAAGCTTCAACGCCGGAATGGCGATGACGCACTGTTTCGTCGCCTTCAGCGCCGCGAAGCTGTAATCGCCGCTGCTGACGACGCAGGCAATGAGCGGCGGTTCGAATTCGACCATCATGTGCCAGGACATGGTCATGACGTTGGCGCGGCCTTTGGCCGAAGTCGTCAGCAGCACGACCGGGCCCGGCTCCAGCAGCTGGTAGACTTTGGCCAAAGGCAGATCTTTCATCGCCGTTTCCGCCTGTTGCCGTGTCGCCTCAGAAGATCTTGCCGGGGTTCAGAATCCCCTCGGGATCGAGCGCCGTCTTGAGCGCGCGCATGACCGCGACCTCGCTTTCGCTGCGGCAGACCGCAAGATAGGGCTTCTTCTCCAGCCCGATGCCATGTTCGGCCGAAACCGATCCGCCGAAGGCGCCGAGCGGGCCGTAGACGATGGTCTCGATCTTCGGCCGCAGCGTCAGGTAATCCTGGGGCGGAACCTGAACGATGATATGAAGATTGCCATCCCCGAGATGGCCGAAGATCCAGAGCCTGTGCTGGCCGATTCCCGCGCTCAAATCCCGGCCCAGCGCCTCGACATACTGCTCCATCGCCGCCAGCGGCAGGGAGATGTCGAAGGTCACGGGCATGCCGCCGACCACGACCTGCATGACGTCGTCGCGCAGCGCCCAGAAGGCGCGACGGTCGTTGTCGGACTGCGCCACCGCGGCGTCCGAAATCAGCCCCGCCTGAAGCGCGGACTCCAGCGCCGCCATGAAGCGTTCGGAATCGAGCCTGACATCGGCGCCGAGGCTTTCGATCAGGACGTAATAAGGATGATCCTGGCCGACCGGCGCGTTGCCCCTGGCCGGCGGCGACGTCACCAGCCGGTAGAATGATTGCCACATCACCTCGAAGGCCGACAGCGACCCGCCCAGCGCGCTGTCGACATGCTTGAGCAATCTCGTCAAAGCCTCGAAGCTCGCCACCGCGACGATCGCCACATCCTGCGACCGCGGTTTTTCGCGCAGCCGCAGCACCAGCTTCGTGATGATCCCGAGCGTTCCCTCGGATCCGATGAAGAGCTGCCTGAGGTCATAGCCGGCGTTGTTCTTGATCAGGCGGCTCATCGAGGACAGCACGGTGCCGTCGGCCAGTACCACCTCGAGGCCCAGAACCATGTCGCGCATCATGCCGTAGCGGATCACGCGGTTGCCGCCGGCATTGGTCGCGGCATTGCCGCCGAGGGTGGCGCTGCCGCGCGCGCCGAGATCGAGCGGAAAATTCAGGTCGTGCTGCTCGGCCGCCTCCTGCAGCGCCTGCAGGGTGACGCCGGCCTGCACCACGGCAATCCGCTGCACCGGGTCGATCAGCTCGATGGCGCGCATGCGCTCCGTCGAGACGATCACTTCGTCGGGCGATGCATCGGCGCCGTGGACGAGGCCAGTGAGACCGCCCTGGGTCACCACCGCCAGGCCGTGGTCATGGCACCAGCGGACGACCTTTGAGACCTCCGCGGTGTCCTTTGGGCGCACCAGCGCCCGCGCCTTCAGCGTGTCCGGGCGCAGTATCCCGGCGGATCGCCTGGCGAGATCGGCCGCGCACAAGACGCCCGCATCACCCGCAATCGCCCGTAGCGCTTCGACGGTGTTCACCGCAAAACTCCTTTAGATCATGGCCTCGATCAGGCGCGGCCCGGTTTGCTGCATCGCCGATTGATACTGCGCCGCGAACTCCTCGGCAGTGGTGGCGCGGCTGGCTTCGACGCCGAGGCCGCTGGCGATCTGCGTCCAGTTCATTTCCGGATTGTGCAGATCGAGCGTCGATCGCGCATTGTCGCCGACCGAGGTCACGCCGACCCGAAACAATTCATAATTGAGGATCGCGTAGGAGCGGTTGGCGTAGATCACGACTGTCACGTCCAGCTTCTCGCGCGCCATGGTCCACAGCGCCTGCATGGTGTAGGCGGCGCCGCCATCGCCATGCGGGCAGATCACCTTGCGGCCGGGCGCGGCCAGCGCCGCTCCCACCGCCAGCGGTAGACCCTGGCCGATCGAACCGCCGGCCAGCGGCAAGTGGGTGTGCGGCCGCGCCTTCGCGAGCATCATCAGCAGCGGCAGGCTCGCGGTGTTGGATTCATCCGCATAGATCGCATCCTCCGGCGTCAGCTGCGCAATGGTCTGCGCGACGCTGAGCGAATTCAGCAGGCCGGTCGGCAGGCCCGGCAATTGCTGCGCGACGCGGGCCGAGATCTGCTGCGGCGCACCGAGCGCATCGGCCAGGTCCCGCAGGGCGCTGGCGCCGTCCTCATGTGGTTGCGCCAGATAAATCAGCTCGCAACCCTCCGGCACACACCAGCTTGGCTTGTTCGGATAGGCAAAGAACGACACCGGCGGCGTGCTGCCGACCAGGATCAACTGCTCGGTGCCGGCCAGAAACGCTGCCACCTGCTCGCCGAAATAGGGAATGCGCTCCAACGGCACACGGCCGGCGCCCATCTCGGCATGGGGAGCAAAGGTGTCGCACAACAGCCGCGCGCCGGTCTTTTGATGGATGCGGCCGGCGGCCTCCAGCCCGTCGCCAACGAGCGCGCGGCCGCGCAGCAGCATCGCGGTCTTCTTGCCGTTGGATAATAGCTTGGCGATGTCTTCGATCCTGCCCGCCTCCACGACCGCGGGCCCGATATCGGGCAGCGGCGCAGCGGCACGATCGGCCGGATTCCAGGCGGCGTCGGCCGACAGGATCAGGGTGGCGACGCCGCCCGGCGCGGCGCGCGCGGCCTGCACGGCCCTGGCGGCATCGCCGGCGGCGAGCTTGGCGCTCTTGCTCTCTTGGATCCAGGCCGAAACCGGGCGGGCGAAACCGGCGATGTCGGAGGTCAGCAGGGCATCGTATTGCAGGTGATAGGTGGCGTGGTCGCCGACCACGTTGACGATCGGCGTCCCCGCGCGGCGGGCGTTGTGCAGGTTGGCAAGGCCGTTGGCGAGACCCGGCCCCAGATGCAGCAACGTCGCGGCGGGCTTGCCGGCGATGCGGCCGTAGCCGTCGGCGGCGCCGGTGGCGACCCCCTCGAACAGGCACAGCACCGGGCGCAGTCCCTTCACCGTGTCGAGGGCCGCGACCAGATGCATTTCGGAGGTGCCGGGATTGGCGAAGCAGGTATCGACGCCGCAATTGACCAGCGTTTGAACCAGCGATTGAGCCCCGTTCATTTGACCGCTCCTGCCTTACTTGAGGACCTGCAAACCGTTCTGGCGCGGTGCGTACGTTCTCCGCCACGATTGCATCAAAAAGCGGCAGCCGGCACATTGCGGTGGATCAACTGGTAGCCCTAAACTCCAAATCCACAAAATCGGGGATTTTTTCGCGGCATTTCGAGCGGGGGCTGTGATGTGGGGATCGATACTGACGGAGTGGGCCAGCCTCATCCTCCGTTGGCTGCACGTGGTCGCTGCCGTCGGCTGGATCGGCAGCTCGTTTTATTTCATCCACCTCGACCTCAGCCTGAAGCCGCACCGCGACCTGCCCGACGGCGTCTATGGCGAGGCGTGGCAGGTCCATGGCGGCGGCTTCTACCGCATCATGAAATACCTGGTCGCGCCGGCGACAATGCCGGATGAGCTGACCTGGTTCAAATGGGAAGCCTACACGACATGGATGTCCGGCTTTGCCCTCATGGTCGTGGTCTATTATCTCGATGCCGAGCTGTTCCTGGTCGACAAATCCACACTCGACCTGACGCCGCTGCAGGCGGGGCTGTTCAGCTTCGGCAGCCTGGCCCTGGCGTGGCTGCTCTACGAGGGCGCCTGCCGCTCGGGCCTCGCCAGACACGAGCTGCCCTTCGCCATCGGCGGCTACCTGTTCCTGGTCGGCCTGACCTATGCCTTCACCCACGTGCTGAGCGGGCGCGGCGCGTTCAACCAGATCGGCGCGCTGGTCGGCACCATCATGGTCGCCAATGTGTTCGCGCTGATCATTCCGAACCAGAAGAAGATCGTCACAGCCCTGCTGGCCGGCCAGGCGCCCGATCCGGCGCTCGGCCGGACCAGCAAGGAGCGCTCGGTTCACAATAACTATCTGACCCTGCCGGTGATCGTGCTGATGATCAGCAATCACTATCCGCTGTTGTTCGCGACCCGCTACAACTGGCTGATCGTGGCGATCGTTCTCGCGCTCGGCCCGATCATCCGGCATTTCTTCAACGAGCGGCATGCGGGACGGAAATCGCCATGGTGGGTCTGGGGCGTCGCCGCCGCCGGCATGATCGCCGTCGGACTGCTATCGGCGGCCGGACCGCGGGACGTCAAAACCGGCGCGCTGGCCGCGCCGGCCACCTATGCCAATGTCGAGGAGATCGTGCTGTCCCGCTGCAGCATGTGTCACGGCGCCGAACCGGTCTATGAAGGAATCGTCACCGCGCCACGCGGCATTCTGCTCGACGATTCCGAGCATATCCACCGCAACGCCCGGCTGATCGGGCGCAACGCGGCATGGTCGAGCGCGATGCCGCCGGGCAACGTCACCGAAATGACCGGCGAAGAGCGGGCCCAGATCGCTTCCTGGCTGGCGGCTGAAAAGTAACATCTCCAGCGTCCTGTTTGTTGGCCGACCCGCGGGCGCGTTGACCTAAATCAACGCTTGTTTCGCGGCCCCGTGGCCCAGTGCCGTCTTGCAGGGGAGCCTGCTGAGGGCGGCGACCGGTCCCGGAGGACAGCGCCTCGTGGACGTCATTGAAACCGACATTGCGATCGTAGGGGCCGGCGGCGCCGGCCTGCGCGCGGCGATCGCCGTGGCGGAATCCGATCCCTCGCTCTCGATCGCCCTGATTTCGAAGGTCTACCCGATGCGCAGCCACACCGTGGCCGCGGAAGGCGGGGCGGCCGGCGTCATCAAGGGGAATGACAGCCTCGACAATCATTTCAACGACACCGTCTCCGGCGGTGACTGGCTCTGCGACCAGGATGCGGTCGAGCTGTTCGTCAACACCGCGCCACTGGAATTGCTACAGCTGGAGCACTGGGGTTGCCCCTGGAGCCGTGAAGCCAACGGCACGGTCGCGGTGCGGCCGTTCGGCGGCATGAAGGTCGAGCGCACCTGGTACGCCGCGGACAAGACCGGCTTCCATATCCTGCACACCCTGTTCCAGACCTCGCTGAAATACCCCTCGATCCGGCGCTTCGACGAGTATTACTCGACCGACCTGATCGTCGAGGACGGCCGCTGCACGGGCGTCGTCGCCATCGAGATGCGGTCCGGCCGCATGGTCGCATTCCGCGCCAAGGCGGTGGTGATTGCCACCGGCGGCGCCGGGCGAATCTTTCCCTTCACCACCAACGGCGCCATCAAGACCGGCGACGGGATGGCGATGGCCTATCGGGCCGGGGTGCCGCTGAAGGACATGGAGTTCATGCAGTACCACCCGACCGGGCTGCCCGGCACCGGCATCCTGATCACCGAGGGATCGCGCGGTGAAGGCGGCATCCTGGTCAACAAGGACGGCTACCGCTATCTGCAGGATTACAATCTCGGCCCGCCCGATCCCTGGCCGCGCAAGAAGGCGATGGAACTCGGGCCCCGCGACCGCCTCAGCCAGGCGTTCTGGCACGAGCAGCAGAAGGGCCGCACGATCAAGACGCCGCATGGCGACGTGGTGCATCTCGACATCCGCCAGCTCGGGGAAAAGACGATCAACGAGCGGCTGCCGATGGTGCGCGAACTGGCGCTGGCCTATGTCGGCGTCGATCCGGTGCATGCGATGATCCCGGTACGGCCGGTGGTGCACTACACCATGGGCGGCATTCACACCGATATCGACGCCGCCACCCCGCTGCCCGGCCTGTTCGCCGCCGGCGAATGCGCCTGCGTCTCGATCAACGGCGCCAACCGCCTCGGCTCCAACTCGCTCGCCGAAATCGTCGTGTTCGGCGCCCGCGCCGGACGCGGCGCGGCGGCCTTTGCCAAGGCCAACAGGGCCAACCCGATGCCCGCCAGCGCCGGAACGGCGGCCGAGGCCGCGCAGGCGCGTTTGCGCGAATTGTTCGCCCGCGAGGGCGGCGGCGATTCCGTCTCCTCGCTGCGCAAGGCGATGAACGACACTATGGAGAGCGGCGCCGGCATCTACCGTACCGAGCAGACGCTGCAGGAGACCTGCGGCATCCTCGCCGACCTGCGGGCGCGCTACCGCAAGATGCCGCTGCAGGACCGCAGCAACGTCTTCAACACCGACCTGATCCAGGCGCTCGAACTCGGCTGCATGCTCGACGTCGCCTCCGCCATGGCGCAGTCGGCGCTGCAGCGCAAGGAATCGCGTGGCTCGCACCAGCGCCTCGAATATCCCGATCGCGACGACGCCAACTACCTCAAGCACAGCATGGCGAGCTATCGCGGCGACGCGGCGCCGTCGATCAGCTACCGCGATGTCGTCATTACCAGGTCGCAGCCGGCCGAGCGCGTCTATGGCGGAGCCGCGACATGAGCGAAATCATCATGCTCGAGGTGCTGCGCTATCATCCCGAGACCGACAGCGAGCCGTATTTCCAGCGCTACACCGTGCCCTACCGGGACGACTGGGTGGTGCTCGATGCACTCAATCACATCAAGGATCATCTCGACGCCACGCTGTCGTACCGCTGGTCCTGCCACATGGCGGTGTGCGGCAGCTGCGGCATGACGATCAACGGCGAGCCGAAACTATCCTGCCACACCTTCCTGCGCGACTACCGCGGCGCCGTGATCCGGGTCGAGCCGCTCGACCACTTCCCGATCGAGCGCGACCTGGTGATCGTGATGGACAGCTTCATGGACAAGCTCTCGAGTGTGAAGCCCTGGCTGATCCCGAAACAGGACAAACCGCTGAGTTCGGGTGAATATCTGCAGTCGCCGGGCGAGCTCGGCGCTTTCCACCAATACACTCAGTGCATCAACTGCCTGTTGTGCTATGCCGCCTGCCCGCAATGCGGCCTGAACGAGGATTTCGTCGGTCCGGCGGCGCTGGCGCTGGCGCACCGCTACAACCTCGATTCCCGCGACGCCGGCAAGGATGCCCGCGCTGAAATCGTGGCCAGCAACGAGGGCATCTGGGAATGCACCTTCGTCGGCGCCTGCTCGGAGGTCTGCCCCAAGCACGTCGATCCCGCCGCCGCGATCCAGCAGACCAAGATTTCCGCCTCGGTCGACTGGCTCAAGGATCTGCTGACGCCGGGAGGGCATCGATGAGCCGCCGCCCCTATTTGCGCAAGGTCGAACGGAACTGGTGGCTTCAGCACCCCCGCTACATCAGCTACATGATCCGCGAGCTGACCAGCCTGTTCGTCGGCCTCTATTGCGTACTGCTGGCGGTCGGACTGGTGCGGCTTGCGCAGGGACACTCGGCATGGGACGGATTCGTCGCGAACCTGTCCAGTCCGCTCGGCATCTCCTTCCAGTCGATCTGCCTCGTCTTCGCCATCTATCACAGCGTGACCTGGTTTGCGCTGACGCCGAAGGCGATGCCGCTGATGGTGAAGGATGAACCGGTGCCCGGCATCGTGATCGTCGGCGTCCATTACGTTGCCTGGGCGGCGGTATCCGCCGCCGTGTTGATCGGAGCGGGAATGTAGCCATGGCGCGATCGAACAAGCCCATCCTGTGGCTGCCCTTCGCCGGCGGTGGATTGGTGGCGGCGCTGATCACGCCGGTGCTGATCCTGATCACCGGAATACTGGTGCCGCTGGGTGTTTTGCATTTGCGCTATGAGACCGTTACGGCCTTCGCGCACCATCCGATCGGCAAGCTGGTCCTGTTCGGCGCGGTGGCGCTGCCGGCCTGGCATGCCGCGCATCGCCTGCGCATGACCGCCCACGATCTCGGGCTCGGCGGCGGCATCGCCGTCAAGACAGCGTGCTACGGCGCGGCCGGGCTGGTGATCCTCGCAGCGGCCGTCGCGCTGATCGTGATCTGAACCGCCGAAAAAATCGCTGCTGCAGCCTCGGCGCGCCAAGGCGGCGATCGGCTCAGCGCCGGATGACGACCTTCTGATAGAGCCCGCCGAAGAAGGACTGCTTGCGCCATTCGGCCTGCGCCGCTGCGGGCAGCCAATGGACGATCTCCTCGCGCCACAGATCCAACGCGAAAGGCTCGAGCGCGGCGAGCAGGGGCTGCCACAGATAGCGAAGCGGATGCCACCAGCGCGGCCGCGCATAGTCGACAATGACGATCTCGCCGCCCGGGCGGACCACGCGGAAGACTTCGCTCAGCGTCCGCTCGCGATGCTCGCTGGGCTGCTCGTGCAACAGGAAAAACAGCAGCGCGCGATCGTAGCTTGCGTCCGGAAGCTCGAGATCGGCCGAATCCATCGCCAGCAACCGCGCCGGCGCGCCCGGCGGCAGCTTGTGACGGAGATTTTCCAGCTGCATCGGCAGCACATCGACGATGTCCAGCCTGCCGCCGCCGGCCTCGACCCGCCGGCTCAACTCGCCGGTGAGATCACCGTAGACGCAGGCCACCTGCAGGGTCGTGCCGCGCAGCACGTCCCCCAATTCCGCAAGCGCCGCATTGCGCAGCCGTGCGTAATTGCCCCATAGAATGAGATTCACCAGCCACTGCCGCTCGAACAGCCAGATCGCCCTGGGGTGGACATAGGCCCACCAGTAATGCGCGGTGAGGTAATTCGGCGCCTTGGTGATGCGTCCGGGCTGGGAGCCGGCCATCGGAAGTTCGGCAAGCGATAAGGCCCCCGCGACGGCACGGGGAAACATCCGCCGCCCTGTGGTTCCCGCACCGCGGCTCGTCGGCTGCACTTGGGTCAAACGCCCTCCGGTCGGCTGCAAAGACGGTCGATGCCGTCGATTGAAAACATATCGGCCGGAAACCGGCCGCTCGCCTTGATGCGCGTCAACACGCGAGGAATACGCCCCGACTGTTGCGGACGGAAGCCGCAAAGCGCGGACTTGATCTTTGTCAAGGGTGCCCCAGTTCCTGTTTGGTAGCTAGACTAAATGATCAGGCGCAGCGAACCATGGGATAAGCGATCCACCATCAGCCGGTGGGCGCATGTACTCGAACGGACCGGGCTCGCCCTGACCGGCGCCTCGTGCGGGCTGTTCGTCGCAGCCCATGTGGGAAGAGCCGATATCGAGCTGATCGGTTCGGCCGCTACCGTGCTGGCCATGATGATGTACGGGGCAGCCGGCTTCTATCTCGGGATCGACCTGCCGCCTGTACCGCCCGATCACCAGATGCACCTGCCGCTGCGGCATGGGCTGGGTTCGAAATGGGATTCCGTGGAATTGCTGAGCGCGGCCGGCACCTTCCTCGCCGCGGTCGCGGCGGTGGTGTCGGTCTCCAGCATCGTTCTGGATGAAACGGCGCGCGCGGCGACGGCCGTGCTGATCAGTTTCGGCTGGGGCGTCGGCAGCACCATGCAGATTGCCGCCGGCATCATCGCGCGAACGCGCGCAAAAACTTCCACCTAATCATCGCAAAAGGCTCACCGCCCCGTCCGAGTCCTCCCGGGACATGCTGTCCTGCCGCTTGACCCTGATCAAGCCCACGGTACCTTCTTCGACTAGCCTGTCCGGGTATCCAGGTCGGATCCGGAGAGCCCTCGATGCGCGCGCATCAAATCATGACCCAGCACGTCATTTCGATCGGCGCCGATGCGAGCATCGTCGAAGCCGCCAAATTGATGCTGCGGTATCATATCAGCGGGTTGCCCGTGGTCGACGCATCGGGCCAGCTGGTCGGCATCGTTTCCGAAGGCGACTTCCTTCGCCGCGCGGAGATCGGCACCGAGGCAAAGCGCGGCCGGTGGCTGACGTTCCTGGTCGGAACGGGGCGGATCGCCGCCGATTTCGTCCATTCGCACGGCCGCAAGGTCGGCGAGATCATGACGCCGAACCCTCTCACCGTCACCGAGGATACGCCACTCGACCGGATCGTGCAGATCATGGAAACCAGCAGCGTCAAGCGCCTGCCCGTGCTGCGCGGCAACCGGCTGGTCGGAATCGTGACGCGGTCGGATTTTCTGGCCGCCGTCGCCGACCTTGCCAGCGCCGCTGCGGCGCCTTCCGCGGACGACGAGCGTATTCGAAACGAGGTCGCCACGGTGATCGCGCAGGCCGCATGGCGGCCCTGCGAGCTGAAAGTCGCGGCCCGTGACGGGATCGTCAGCCTGAGCGGCATCGTCGAGAGCAAGAATGCTCGGCTGGCGGCGGTCGTGGCCGCGGAAAATGTCGCGGGCGTCAAGCAGGTGGTCGATAATCTCTGCGACACCCAGCCGCCGCCGGAAGAGGATCTGGGCGGCGGCGACATCGCCTCATTGCAGGAGCAACCGTCGACGACGGATGACGAGCCGCTGTGAGCGCGCCGTCCAGTGGAGTTCGAATGATGAAACGCTATTCGCGGCTGTTGGATCTTTCCATCGCACTGTTCCTGCTCGCGGCAAGCAGCGCGGCGCAGGCGCACAATCCAGAAAATGGCCAACGGCTGTCGGAGCGGTTTTGTGCAGGCTGCCACGCCATCGATGCTTCGAGCAAATCCCGCGGCGCGCCCCCGTTTGCAGTTATCGCGGCCAAGGAAAAAATAAACTCCGAGATGATCGCCTCGTTCCTGCTGCTGCCACACGCCACCATGCCGAACTCCCCACTCACCCACAACGACGCCGAGGATATCGCGGCGTTCATCATGGGCATGAAGAAGTAACGGCCGAATCGGCCAGTACCTGGATCAGAAATTGGTATTGCCGCCCATCCCACATGGTCAGACTAGACCGCCGGCCGTGGCAGCAGTTCTTGCGCGTTACCGCAGCCTCACGCGTCGATGATCGCCACCGCCCGGGTCCAGCCCGCCGAGGCGCGTTCGATCTTCACCGGAAAGCACGACACGGTGAAGCCGGTCGATGGCAGTTGCTCGAGGTTGTGCAGCTTTTCGATGTGGCAGTAGCCGATGTGACGCCCGGCCTTGTGGCCTTCCCAGATCAGGCTGGCATCCCCGGTCTCGGCGAATTTCCTCGCGGTGTAGACGAACGGCGCGTCCCAGCTCCAGCCATCGATGCCGGTCAGCCGCACGCCGCGCTCCAGCAGGTACATCGTCGCCTCGTAGCCCATGCCGCAGCCGGAATTGACATAATCCGGCCGCCCGTATTTGACGCCGGCGGAAGTATTGACCACCACAATCTCCAGCGGCGACAGCGTGTGGCCGATGCGCTTGAGCTCGTTCTCAACGTCCTTCGCGGTTGCCACATAGCCATCCGGCAGATGCCGGAAATCCAGCTTCACCCCCGGCTGCAGGCACCATTCCAGCGGCACTTCGTCGATGGTCCATGAGCGCTCGCCGCGATTCATGGTGGGGTGATAATGGTAGGGCGCGTCGAGATGGGTGCCGTTATGGGTCGATAGCTGGACCGTCTCCATCGCCCAGCCCTGCCCGTCCGGCAGCTCTTCCGCCTTGAGGCCTTCAAAGAAACCCAGCATGCGCGGCAGGCTCTGCTGATGATCGTGATACTGGATCAGCGGTTGAATTCCCGGCGGATCGGCCGGCACGTCGTTCTGCAGAGGCACGGAGATATCGATCAGTCGTCTGGCCATCGGCGTTTCCTCGCGGTTTTTCCATCCGGTTCATTGCGGCGGTTGCGGGCCTCACACCGGCTTGATGCCGGCTTTGGCGACGACGTCGCGCCATTTCGGCACCTCGTCGGCGATGCGCTTGCGCATCCCGTCGGGACCGTTGGCGATCACCTCGAAACCGTCATTGCGCAATTGCTCGGCGATTTGAGCCGTCTTCAGGATTTCGATCGACTTCGCCGCCAGCAGCTCGACGATCGGCGGCGGCGTCTTTGCCGGCGCCAGAAACCCCTGGAAGGTGTCGGCGACGAAATCCCTGAAGCCGAGCTCGACCATGGTCGGCACGTCGGGCAGGTCGAACCATCGGCGCGCGCCGGTGACCGCGAGCGCCTTCAAGGCACCCGATTCGATCTGCGGATGCGCCGGCGGCAATGCCACGCAGGCGATCTGGGTGGTGCCGCCGAGCACCGCCTGTATCGCCGGCCCCGCTCCGGAGAACGGCACGTGCGTGATCTGGATGCCGCCGATCAGCTTGAGAAGCTCGGCCGACAGATGCGGCGTGGTGCCGACACCCGGGCTCGAATAATTCAGTTCGTTGGGATCGGCCTTGGCGCGCGCGATCAGCTCGGCCATCGAATTGACGCCGAGCGAGGGGTTGGCGACGAACACGTTCGGCGAGGTGCCGAGTTCGGCGATCGGCGCGAAATCCCGGTAGGGATCATAGGGGATGCTGGCGTAGAGACCGGGATTGACGACATAGGCGCTCGAGGTGACCAGCAGCGTGTAGCCGTCGGGTTCGGCATGCGCCGCGGCGCCGATCCCGATATTGCCGCCGGCTCCCGCCTTGTTCTCGACGATGACCGTGCCGCCGATGGCCGCACCCAGATGGGTGGCGAGGATACGCGCCATGATGTCGGTCGGTCCCGCCGGCGCGAACGGCACGATAATCCTGACGGTACGTTCGGGATATCCCGCCGCCATCGCCTGCCTCGGCCCAAAGCCAATGCCGGGCGTGGCCAGCGCGCCGATCGCAAGGCCTGCGTTGCGCAGCAAGGCACGACGCGACGGACAGGCCGATTTCTGACCGGACATGGCACCTCCCCGAAAATCGGCGGCTTGTGCGCGCCATTTTTTTCGACTGTAGGAGAGTGTGGCTTTGATCTCAAGGGACGCTGCTGTGCAGGCTTCAGAGATAGCCCGTACCGGCTTCCTCGGCGAAACGGCCGGGGTCTCCCTCCCAGACGATCCGTGCGTGCTCCAGCACGTAGACCCGGTCGGCGTGCGGAAGTGCGAAGGTGACGTTCTGCTCGCCCAGCAACACCGTGATCGGTGTGGTTTGCCGCAGTTTTTCCAGCGCCTTTGACAATTGTTCGAGAATGACCGGCGCCAGCCCCAGTGTCGGCTCGTCGAGGATCAGGATCTTCGGCTGCATCATCAGCGCGCGGCCGATCGCCAGCATCTGCTGCTCGCCGCCGGACAGCGTCTGCGCCATCTGGTTCTGGCGCTCCTTCAGGATCGGAAACAGCTCGAACAGCCAGGCCATTTGCCTGTCCTTCTCTTCATCCGGGAAATGCTGCCCGCCGAGATCGAGATTTTCGCGCACGCTCATCTCGCCGAACAGTTCCCGCGACTCCGGGCACTGCACGATGCCGCTGCGCGCGATCCGCGCGGGACTGGTGCCGCGCAGCTTCTCGCCGTCGCGGACGATCTCGCCGCTATACGGCAAAAAGCCCGAGATGGTGTTGAACAGCGTGGTCTTGCCGGCGCCGTTGAGGCCGACCACCGAGACGAATTCGCCCTGATGGACGTGGATCGAAACGTTTTCCAGCGCCTGCGCCTTGCCGTAGAAGACGCTGACATTCTCGACCTGCAGCAACGGAACCTTGTCCTTGAAGCTGGTCTCCGGGCGTGCCGAGGTCTCGATGGCGCCGCCGAGATAGACGCGGCGCACCGTCTCGTTGCGCATGACTTCGTCGGCGCGGCCGGTGACGATCTCCTCGCCGAGATACATCGCCAGCACCCGGTCGACCAGGGCCGCGACGCTCTTGACGTTGTGATCGACCAGCAGCACCGCGCGGCCTTCATCGCGAAAACTGCGGATCAGCTCGGAGAAGGTGCCGACCTCGCCCAAGGTCAGCCCGGCGAAGGGCTCGTCGACCAGCACCACCTTGGGATCGCGCGCGATCGCCTTGGCGAGCTCCAGACGGCGCAGATCGGCAAACGGCAAGGTCGGCGGCCGCCGGTCCATCACCGCGCCGAGGCCGACGCGGTTGGCGATCCATTTGGCGCGTTCGGTCAGCGCCTTGTCGGCGAACAGCATGAACAGGCTGTCGGGCAGCAGCGCGACCATGATGTTCTCCAGCACGGTCTGCCGGTTCAGCGGTCGCGAATGCTGGAACACCATGCCAAAACCCTTGCGCGCGATCTTGTGCGCAGGCAGGCCGGCGAGGTTTTCACCCTGGAAAATCACTTCGCCCGCGGTCGGGCGTTCGATGCCCATGATCGCCTTCATGGCGGTCGATTTGCCGGAGCCGTTGGGACCGATCAGGCCGAAGATTTCGCCGGCGCGCAGATCGAAGCTCAGATTCTTCACCGCGGTGAGGCCGCCGAAGCGTTTTGTCAGACCGCGGACTTCGAGAACGGGAGCGTTGCTGGTGGTCATATCCATCACGAGCGGGCCTCGCGCGACAGGGCCGCCCCCAGGAAACCACCGGGGAAGAACAGCACGACCAGCAGCGCCACCGCCGAGACGATGAAGGTCGCGAGCTCCCCGGTCGGCCGCAGGAATTCACCGGCGACGATCAGGAAGATCGCGCCCAGCGCCGCCCCCAGCACGGTGCGTCGGCCGCCGAGCACGGCGGCGACGATGACATTGACCCCGACAGCGACGTCGACCACGGTTCCGACCGAGGCGGTGCCGAAGTAGAACACCAGCAGCGCGCCCGACAGGCCGGAGAAGAACGCGCTGACCACGAAGGCGGCGAGCTTGTGCTTGACGATGTTGAAGCCGAGCGCGCCGGCCTGTACCGGATCCTGGCCGCTGGCCTGCAGCACGAGGCCGACCGGCGACTGCGACAGGCCGTACAGGATGATGGCGCTGATGGCCATGAAGCCGAGCGCGATCCAGTAATTGACGCCGGCGTCGATGGAGATGACGTCGGGAATGGTGAGTCCGATCTCGCCGCCGGTGAGGTCGGCGAACACGACGATGAAATTCTGCAGCATCAGCACGGCGACCAGCGTGGTCAGCCCGAAATAGGGACCGCGCACCCGCAAGGCCGGCAGCGCCAGCACGACACCGGCGACCACCGACGCCATCGCGCCGAGGAAGATGCACAGATACACCGACCAGCCATATTCGTTGTTGAGGATTCCGGCCGTGTAGGCGCCGACGCCGATCAGGAAGGTCGGCCCTAAATTGACTTCGCCGGCGAAGCCGAACAGCAGGTCCCACGACATCGCGAACACGCCGAAGTAATAGGCGACGGTGAGCAGGCCGAGGATGTAGCCGGAGACGTAGAGCGGCAGGGTCGCGGCGACGACGACGACGCCGAGCGCGATCCAGAACAGCCGCCTCTGGAAGAAATCGGCCATGCTCATCGCCTCCCGAGCAGGCCCTGCGGCCTGATATACATCACGATGATCAAGAGCAGCAGCGCCGGAATGGTCCGATAGGCCGGCGACACCAGATAGGCCGTCAGGGTCTCGAGGTAACCGACCACGAAGGCGGCGATCAGCGAGCCGGACACGCTGCCGAGCCCGCCCAGCACCACGATCGAGAACGCGCTCGCGGTCAACGGCCCGACGCTGTAGGAACTGACGCCGAGGAACATGCCGAGCAGCACGCCGGCGATGCCGGCGAGAATGCCGTAGAGCGCCCAGACCACGACATAGATGCTGGTGAGCTCCAATCCGAGCAGCGTGACGCCGCGCGGGTTCATCGACGCCGCCAGCACCGCCTTGCCGGTGCGGGTGCGGTTCACCAGCAGCCACAGCAAACCGATCACGAGGCAGCAGACCAAAGCGGTGAAGATCTCGTTCTTCGGCGTGCGGACGCCGAAGATCTCGACCACGCCCTCGACGATCGGCAGCACGGTCTTGGCGTTGTTGGTGAAGAAATAGGCGATCAACTCCTGGATCATGATCCCCCACAGCAGGGTGCCGGTGAGGACGAAGATTTCCTTCTCCTCGTTCGGGATCCGCGTCGACTTCTGGATCGGCTGCACCACCGCGAAATAGGTGGCGAAGGCCGCGACCAGCGCCACCCCGACGCCGACCAGCGCGCCGGCGTAGGTGTTCAAATGCAGCATGCTGGCGGCGGCCCATGCCGCCACCGCCGCCAGCACCATGATGGCGCCGTGCGACAGATTGAGCACGCCGGAGACGCCGAAGATCAGGGTAAAGCCGGTCGCGCCGAGCGCGTACAGGGCACTGATGGCGAAGCCATCGATCAGGATCTGGAAAGCAAGCATTTAATATGGCCGCGGCAGCACCGCTACCTCACTCCTTGGAAACTGTATCCGGAAAAACCGCTTGAGCGAAATGCTCCCGGGACGATCCCGGGAGCATGATCATTCGAGCTTCAGTTGGACGTAACCTTGATGAAGCTCGGGAACTTCATCTGGCCCTTGGCGACTTCCGGCGGCCAGACGGCGACCTGCTTGCCATCCTGCCACTGCAGCATCAATCCGGTGATCAGGCCCTTGCCGTATTTGATCGAATGGGTGAACTGATCGTCCTTGCCGTAGAACTGGATGCGGCCGATGGTGCCGACCCAGTCGGTCTTTTCCAGCGCCTCGACCAGCTTGTCGGCATCGGTCGAGCCTGCCCGCTTCACGGCGTCGGCGATGTAATAGACCTCGTCATACGAGGTGTAGCCGGCGTAGGACGGGAAGTTGCCGAACTTCGCCTTGAAGCCCTGCGTGAACGGCAGGCTCTTTTCCGTAACCGGCACGTCCGGACCCGACACGCCCTGATAGAGCACGCCTTCCGAGGCGTCGTTGGTGTCCTTGCCGAAGGTGGAGTTGGTGGCCTGCGACGAGATCCCGAGCATCGGGATCGGAACCTGCTGGTTCTTCCACTGCACCGTCGGCTGCACACCGACGTGGGAGATGCCGGTGATCATCACGTCGGGCTTGGCGCCCTCGATCTTGTTGAAGATCGGCGTGAAGTCGGTGGTGTCGGGCGAGAAGCGGATATGGTCGAGCACCTTGAGCCCGATCTTGGGCAGGCATTCCTCGTAGCCGACGTCGAGCGGCTTGGTCCAGGCGGCGTCCTCGCTCATGATGACGGCGGTCTTCATGTGCTTCTGGTCGACCAGGAGATCCTTGGCGGCGTCGCACACCGACAGCGCCAGCGCGGCCGAGGTCAGATAGCCGTGGAAGGTGTATTTGTTCTTCTCATACTCGTTATGGACGCTCTTGCTGATCTCGTTGGAGGCAGCCCCCGGCGTGATGAAGGGCGTCTTCAGCCGCGAGGCCCACGGTTCCAGCGCCAGCACCACTTCGCTGATGTAGCTGGCGATGACGATGTTGACCTTGTCCTCGTTGACCGCGCGCTGGAAGGCGCGAACCGAGTCCGCCGAGGAGGAATGGTTGTCATAGGTGATGATTTCGATCTTGCGTCCGTCGACGCCGCCCTTGGCATTGATTTCGTCGGCCGCCATCTGCGCCGCCTGCGGGATCGACGCGCCGGCAAT